>Ga0208427_1000020_pt1 | contig 62304 bp, 42 predicted proteins | sample DEB08_DNA_FD_184532 | JGI IMG/M metagenome (GOLD analysis project Ga0208427, IMG submission 184532) | Aqueous microbial communities from the Delaware River and Bay under freshwater to marine salinity gradient to study organic matter... | ecosystem: Environmental > Aquatic > Marine > Coastal ...
GTGATCAATATGAAGGAATTGCGAGTTGTTTAGGTGAGTGTATGGAAGAAATCATCAAGAAAAGAATGGAAAATGCTCAATTTTATGTAGAGAAAGTATGAAAGTGATTGAGAATGAAGATGGAAATGGTTTCACGATTGAATGGGATGCAAATGATCCTGTCGAGTCATTGTTCAATGATTGGTCACAAGATGATTTCATTCGTGCATTACAACAAGGACTTGAACAAGAGATTATGAAAGAAAGAAATCTGAATGATCATCACAATCTCTCTGATTTTGGATTAGGCGGCAAATGATACCATTTTATGTGAGCAATCCATCCGTTCCTGATTACTATCCAAAGGTCAGAGTTCCTGATGAAATTGTTCGTTACTGTGATGACAAGATTTCATTCGACCGTGAAAGTTTGCAATATATTGACTGTATCTGGTATCATATGGGATATTACGGTGATTCAAAAAAACTTCTTCGAGAGATCCGTGATAAGTATTCTATAAGACCTGTGTTTGATTAAATGTACTCCTTTCTTCCCGGACTTTTATCACTTTGCTTTAATACGATTGTTCTTTGCGAGACAACTCCAATCGAAGGAACTCGGTATTATGCTTCCGAAAAATCTTGCTATGTCGATGGAGTCTTCTACAAGAGATGTGAGGACGTAAAAGATGATTGAACTTACGCTCATCACATTACTCAACTCCGTTGCAACTGATTTTTGTAAGTATCGCAGAGCAGATAATGATGTTCTGAAGTCGGTACTTTTAGCATATACTGATGCAAATCAAAAGTATGGAAGTGATAATGTCAAGGAAGTGATTGAAAGGTCTGATAACATTAAGGTCATCGCAATTGCAACTGTTGTGACCAAATGCCCCACACAACTTGGAGGATTATGATCTATCTTCTGCCCCTATTGTTCATTCCAGTTCATAACACTTATTACAATACAGTTGTGAATGGAACATGTGATGTATTCTCTTATGATCAGAAAGAAAGAGTGAAATGTATTGTGATTGATTTTGGTGATGGCGGTTATGTTACCAATGTCAATGATAATCAGATTTATATTAATGAAGGAACGAATAAGATGTATATTAATGGAGTCGAATGTATTGTTCCGAGTATTAAATCAAATCGTGCTGCTGTATCCAGTATTTGTAAATCATCCCCAGATCTTTATACGATTGTGATGCCCACAATTAATGAAATATACAACTAGATTCACACGTACACGTATATACACACATATACAACTAGATTCACACGTACACGTATATACACACATATACAACTAGATTCACACGTACACGTATATACACACATATACATGCTCAACTATGTTTGTCGAATTCTATCCATTACTTTTCTTGCTTGTACTTGATCCAATACAATGTAACCATGTTCTTCTAAAAATTTCTTATATTGAAGTATCTTATTCTTTTCTAGGTAAAGTTGTTGTTCTGTAGGGGATCGTGTTGTCTTTCTCCAAAACAAATTGTTTACGTGATTATTCTTTCTGTTCTCGTCTCTGTGTGCAACGTACTTGTAATCTAATGGATTCTCAATATATGTTTCCGCGACTAACTTATGGACATAGAATGCTCTTCCACCCTTTCCTTTAATGTAGAGAGAGACACGTTCGTATCCGTTTCCATCAATATATGCTGTTAAGAATCGATTCTTTTTTCTTGAAAAGATTTTACCTTCCTTTGTTATGTCGTAATCATGATGATGTGGATGTGTTTTCATAGATGATACATTACAGTATAATGTAACTGGTCTATGTAGTATAGTGTAAAGAGTTTCATTATGTTGTAGTATAGTGTAAAGAGATTGTAGATTAAATGTGTTACATTACAACGGGAAAATGATGATGTGCTATAGTGTAAAATGTCTGATTTATTGTAATGTATAGTGTAATACTTGACTCTTTATGTTCTTATAGACCTCTTGTAAATGTGAGATCTAATGTTCTTAAGAACCCTCAGATTCTTAGTGATCTAATGTTCTTATAAACCTCTTATAAACCTCTTATAAATGTCGATTCTTATAGTGATCTAATGTTCTTATAAACCTCTTATAAATGTCGATTCTTATAGTGATCTTGGCGAGCATAACATCGAGCGCGGGTTTTGTCAACATAAGACCACACAGAAAGTCTCATAAACCCCCCACATTTCATAAATAATCGTTATGCCCGCACCCTTATAATTCCTTGACACTGCAATGGATTTCGGGTATTATATGTTAGTCACGCAAAGGAATCCAATGTCTCCATACACTCTCGCCCAAAAAACTCGTTATCGAATTACCTTGGACATTGAAGCATTTAATGATTTTGAACCCAATCAGATTGACTGGAAAAAACTCTTTTTACTTCAAGGTGATGAGACTTGTGACGCATATGTTGAGAACTTAAGTGAAGACATCTGGTGAAACATCTCTGAGACCCTTATAGAATCGCCTAGAAGGCGTATGAAACCCTTCGTGCTTGTGCCAGTCCATAAAGTAGCACACATGGGGTTGTAAGGCGCTCAAAATGCTGTATTGTTATCTCAAGTCAAACAACACCGAATCAAATGATTGTTCCTTTCTCCGAAGTTTCCGTTGGTTGCTCACTCGTTCTCAACGGATTGGCAGGGGTGAAAGTATCGTCCCGCACTGTAGACTTTATCGTTGGTGAGATTGATGGGCAATCAACTTGGAAGAAAATGTTTGTTAAACAGAAAGAAAATGTGAGAATTGCTGACCCTGGACAAGGTATTGTCCTCACATTCTGAACACTAATTGTCCTTTAAAGAATCAACCAAACACCACATCATGATGACAACTGCACAGAGACTTGAGAGAGCATTCTTTCTGCAACTTATCAGGGAGATTGATGAGGTTCAGGGTAAAATTCGTCTACCGAAAGTAACAGCAAAGAAAGCACAGTGCCACTATACCAAGTGATGTGCCAGTCGGTGAAGTGTCCACTATTCCCGCACAGCACCCCAAAATCGTGTATCTTATGGGAGTGGAAGGGACAGCACCCCGACCACACCCCCAGATCTTTCACCTCACTTTCAATGGTTGATTACACTCTCGTTAAAGAACAACTAGGCACCGTTGTTGTTGATCATCACGACAATGAGTATGTTGTTTATGACTTTAAGATTGGGTGTGCTGCTTATCAACTTTGGGACAAAAAAGAACAGGCATTTTATTACACTGATTACAATGCTTTCAACACTTTTTATCAACAAATCTCTGGTTGATTAACGGTTTTTTCTTAACACTTTTCCCACTCTTTTTTCTCATCATGCGTAAGATTGAAACCCAAATGATTGCTGCCATCAACAACAATCAAGACTGGCAATCTGCTAACACTTCTGTTCACTTTAACGCAGAAGAAAACGTCTCTGTTGTTCGTCTTCATGGACACAAGATTGCTGAGGTTGGTGATGATTATCTGACACTGTTTGATGCAGGTTATCAAACATCAACCACTAAATCACGATTGAATGCAATTCTTGGTGAGTTTGGTTATACTTGCGGAACAAAACGTGAGTATGTCTTCCAGAAGCAATTTGAGTGGTTCGTTAACTTCTTCAACATGAAAACTAATCAGATTGAAGTTGTTCCTTTTGTTGATGGTATGGTTTTTGCTGGTTGATGTAAACTAATCATCTGCTCAACCAGTTGGGGAACTGGCACACGATTTTGGCACTGCCCTCCAAATGATGTATTGTTATCTCAAGTCAAACAACACGACCCCATGACCACTTCCTACCAAACTCAACTCACCGACACCTCTTATAACGGTTGGACGAATTATGAAACCTGGAATGTCGCACTCTGGATTGGTAATGACGAAGGTCTCTACAACATGGCACGTCGTTGCTATTCCTATCAGGATTTTCTGAATCGTTATGATGATGATTCCGAAACACCTGATGGCGTTAAGTTCAATGATGTGAACGTCAATCACGTTGAGATGGATGAGATGTTTGAGGAGATGTGATCCTCTTATTTCTTATCTACCAAACACACCTTAACTAACACTCACTCAATGGCAACTCCAATCTTCACAATCTCCCCCGAAATGCAACAGTCTTGGGATTATGTTATGGGTCAAATGTTGTCCTTCGTCAATGATACAAATGCCGATGTAGATATGGCATATGATTTTGTTTGTGAACAGTTGGACATTGATTCTTTCGTTGATAATCAAGAGGCATGGGATGATTTCTACACTTATTGGGAAGCAGCAGACAATCACAATCAAACTGAATACAACTTCGTCTGATTCTTTGACCTGGTAATGTCATTAAACTTACCATCCGTTCCTTATATTTTTCTCTCTCAATGTTCAATCAATCAACTGCAATCGGTATGCTTCGTCAGGGTAACACTGGCAGCGAAATCATGAACATTCTTGATGTTATCGTTGCTGATGTTGTAGAAGTGAATAACAATGCATTGCAGAAACTTAATGATGCTATCAGTGAACAGATTGAGTTCTGATTGACACTTAGGGCACGAACGGTTTAGTCATCGTTCGTGCCACATTTTGAACAGTTAGTGTTATTTTGGCAGTGTTTTTATGCCCTTATGTGTTAACGCGGCGCGGCGTTGCCCCCCCGTTATAAAAAACGCAAACTACCCTAACCTACAACGAACCCAAAACGCTTGAGAGATAACACGAAGAAAAAAAATTCCCCCAGTATAAAAGACCCTCCGAAAACCCCGAGATGAAAAAAAATTCCCGCAGAAAAAATCCCCCTTATTGGTCTTTTTGGAAAGTTGTGTTTGCTGGATGGTTGGTCAGATACCCTCGGCAGATCTTTTGGAATCCGATAATGCGATATCCGATGTGTATACTTGCGGGGTGGATTGCAGTCAGACTGATTGGAGTGCTCCTCTAAATAAGTACAAGTCGAACGAAAGGGAGACGTATGTACCGCATTATTGCAAAAAACACGAAAGTAGTATTCTGCGAAGATCTGAATACGAAAGAAGATGCAGAGAAAAGTCTGTTAACCATTCAGGGTATGATAGCAATCAGTGGCATTCACACCGAGTATGTTGCAGATGACTTTAAGATTGAATACTACTCACAACGATAATATAGATTGACAAATCATTTTATTTCTTGTATACTTGAACTGAACAAAAGGTAATTATTAATGGCAAAAGGATTTACAGTAAAAGCAAAGCCGCCGACAAATGATAAGGGGCCAGAGTGGGATATTCCGGCAATCAAAGAAAGAATGAGAGGCAAGAAGATTGTCTTTTGTCTTCCAGGGCGTGGAGTATCATATACGTATTTGAAGAACTTTGTTCAACTTTGTTTTGACATGGTTCAGAATCAGATGAGTATTCAGATTTCACAGGACTATTCATCCATGGTGAACTTTGCACGCTGTAAGGTTCTTGGTGCCAATGTTCTTCGTGGACCGAATCAAATTCCATGGGACGGCAAACTTGAATATGATTATCAACTTTGGATTGATAGTGACATTGTATTCAGTACTGAAAAGTTCTGGCAACTTTGTGATCTTGCAGTTCCTGCAGAGGGTGAGGAGCGAGAGATTGTTGCGGGATGGTATGCAACTGAGGATGGTCGCACAACATCTGTTGCACATTGGTTGGAAGAGGAAGAGTTCCGTAAGAATGGTGGAGTGATGAATCATGAAACTGTTGAGAGTATTTCAAAGCGTAAGAAACCATTTACAGTTGATTATACTGGTTTTGGATGGGTGATGATTCGTCATGGAGTCTTTGAGCGTATGGAGTATCCCTGGTTTGCTCCAAAGATGCAACAGTTTGAATCTGGAAATGTTCAGGATATGTGTGGAGAGGATGTCTCATTCTGTCTCGATGCAAAAGAACTTGGTATGGAGACTTGGTGTGATCCAAGAATTCGTGTTGGTCATGAGAAGACTCGTATTATTTGATGATTAATATTCTTTACAAAGGTAGAGTCATTTATCGGGATCTCACTCATGAAGAATGTGCTGAGATCCTTGACGAAATGTCAGAAGAAGTTTATAATGGTAAGATTGATGCTGCTGAAATTGAATTGGAGGAAACTTAAATGGCAAAAATTAAAAAATCTTTGATGGGTTCGGCAATGATCGAATCACATCCCAAGAACACTCGACAGGGACAGGGGAAGCACACGAAGTATGCCGCAACCAGTCGCAACGGTGCGAAGAAGGCATATCGAGGACAAGGTAAATAATTCATTCAAGACCTCCTAGATCTAGGGGGTCTTTTTTGTATAGATAAGTTGCATGAAGGAATTCTATGAGTCAGTTAGTTGTGAACTTACCACCTCAGAAGGTGTATGTCCGTAAGGAGTATCTTCGAGATCATCAAGACGGACATGGAGAATTTGAGGAAGGTATTTGGATTACTGCAAAATCAATTCCTGGACGTGCATTTTATTTTGAGACTTATCTTCCAAAGTACGGTGCGCTTTATGATAAACTGCCCATTAGCGCGTTTCTAAGTAGACCCGAAACTCCTACTTTGGATATGGATTTACCAAATCTACAATTTTGGAATTGTATGGGGTATGGAATACGTTGTATTGAGAAACAATTTATCGGTTCAATGGATTTTGAGTTGCGAACACGTAACTATAATAACGTGAAAGGTGAATATTTGTTCACTTTGGATAATTTTCATCCTGATATTGACATTATTGATTGCAATGTGAGTGAAGTTCCCGAGGAACATAAGTCTCATAATTGCATTGAGTTGGAAAATGGGCAATTTGCCTTGTATCCAAACAATCGAATGAGAATTTATGATCTCTCAATTACTCCTGAAGAACCAAAAACTCCAGATTTCAAGGTTTCGACCAAATATTATCAAGTTGAAAACGGAATTCGATGGGGTAGACTTGGTGATACTGACGAATATTTCTGGGAAACGCCAGAAGAAAAGCAAAATTAACTCTCAAAGGAGAAATCTCATGGCAATTCAACCAAATCCAGATAGAAATAAGGAGTATATGTATCAAATGTGGGGAACAACGAACTTAATTACCGATTATTGGAGTGGAAAAACTAATAAAAATGAACTTCGTGAGGTTGTGGGAGATAATTTAAGAGAAAAACAAGAAAATAATGACGAAAATAATCAAGAAACACTTTCTGAGTGAAAAAGTTAGTTTTTACTGTAATAAATATCATTAAAATGTAGTGTTTTATCAATGCCCGTCGAGGTTCAAACTTTAAAATCAGTGGGATTTAAGGATATTAGTATGTCCTTTCAAGATAATCCACTGACTAATGACTTAATTGCTTTAAAAAATGAAAAGGCAATTGCTCAGGCAGTTAAAAATTTGGTTTTGACTAATCCTGGTGAAAGATTTTATAGACCTGACCTTGGAACGGGCCTTTCTCAATCTCTTTTTGACATAATTGACAATATTTCGGCAGCACAGGTTGCATCTTATGTTGAAAATACAATTAAAAATTATGAACCAAGAGTTAATTTGACGAATGTTACGGTACAACCAGACGCTGAACTCAATGGATTTTATGCAACTATAGAGTATACAATCGTTGGAATTGAGCCAACACAACAAGAACTCTCATTTCCTTTAGTTAAAACCAGGTAGATAAATGCCACTAGTTAAGTTTGCCAACTTAGATTTTGATCAAGTCAGGATATCAATAAAAGACTATCTTAAGTCCAATTCAAATTTCACTGATTATGACTTTGAGGGTTCAAATCTCTCTGTGATTTTTGATGTACTTGCATATAATACATACATCTCATCATACAATGCGAACTTGCTCAGCAATGAAGTTTTCATTGATTCTGCAACACTGAGAGAAAATATTGTATCTCTTGCGAGAAATGTAGGTTATACTCCTCGTTCAAGAACCTCAGCAAAGGCAAATGTAACGTTTACTGTCAACGTTGGACAGACATCTTTACTTACCTTAACACTTAAAGCAGGAATTGTTGCAACATCATCGCAAAGATTTGGAAATAGTTCATTTGCATTTGCAATTCCAGCAGATATTACCGTTCCAATCATAAATGGAGTTGCAACTTTTAGTAATATTACGATATTTGAAGGAAATTACGTCACAGAAAAGTTTACAGTTGACACAAATATACCAAATCAGAAGTTTATTCTTGGAAATCCCAACATTGACACTTCAAATCTTGTCATAAAGGTGTTTCCAACGAGTCAAGACACGTCATTTAGTCAATATAATTTCAAAAGTGACCTCTTTAACGTCACAAAAGACTCAAAAGTCTACTTTATTCAAGAAATCTCCGATGAGAGATATGAATTATTATTCGGAGATGGAGTTTTTGGCAAAAAATTAGACAATGAGAACGTTATTTCTGCAAGTTACCTTGTCAATAACGGAGAAGAAGCAAATGGAATCTCATCATTCTCGTTTGCAGGAAGAATTTTTGATAATAATGGCACATTAGTTACATCAGATATCTCCGCATTAACTGCAAATTCGTCTGCAACTGGTGGTCAGGAGATTGAATCCGTAGATTCGGTTCGTAAATTTGCAACTCGCCTGTATTCCGCACAGAACAGAGCAGTCACTTCAGCAGATTATGAGACATTGGTTCCATCAATTTACCCTGATGCAGAATCTGTATCTGTATTTGGTGGTGAAGAATTGGATCCGCCAAACTATGGAAGAGTTTATGTATCCATTAAACCCATTAATGGACAGTTTTTATCGACATCAATCAAGGATAATTTGATAGATGAACTTAAAAAGTATAGAATTGCTGGTATTGTTCCCACCATTCTTGATGTAAAATTTGTTTATGTTGAGTTTAATTCAACTGTCTTCTACGATCCATCATTAGGATCTAATCCAAGTGCTATAAAATCGACAGTTTCTGACTCTATTGATCAATATTCAAACTCGTCTGAACTCAATAAGTATGGAGCAAAGTTCAAATATAGTAAATTTACGAAGGTTATTGATGATAGTTCGGATGCAATTACGTCAAATATTACAAACATTTCAATTCGCAGAGACCTTTCTCCAGTTTTAAGTTCATTTGCAGAGTATGAGATCTGTTTTGGTAACAGATTTAACGTAAATCCAGATGGATTTAACCTAAAAACCTCAGGATTTAAGATTAGTGGAATCTCGGATACTGTTTATTTTTCAGATTCACCAAATGCAGACCTCTTGACTGGTATAATTTTCCTTTTAAAGGTTGATGAGACTACACAAGCAGGAATAGTTTTAAAGTCTGTTGGAACAATTGATTACTTTAAAGGTGAGATTTTAATTGACCCGATTCGTATTACTGAGACATCAAAAACCAATTCTCAGGGTCCAATTATTGAGTTTTCTATAAAACCTTTCTCCAACGACGTGATCGGAAAACAGGAGTTATATTTGCAACTAGATATTAATAATAGTATCATTAACACGGTCAAAGATGACATTTCATCTGGTGCTGATATCTCTGGATCAAGATTTGTATCAGTAAGCAGTGGTGCCGACACAGAAAATCTAATCAGAAGTTAAAATAAATCAATGATCAACAACAGAGTTAAAATCAGCACGGTTGTAGAGAGTCAACTGCCTTCCTTCATTGGGAACGATTTTCCGCTTGCAGGTGAGTTCTTAAAATCATATTATAGATCCCAGGATTCACAAAGTCTACCCTCTGATATTTTATCCAATATTGATCAGTATGTTAAACTTGATAATCTTACTAATCTGGTCCTAGACACTTCTCTGACGAGTTCTGTGTCCGCAAATGATACAACTATCGAGGTATCAAGTACAGAGGGGTTCCCGGACCAATACGGCATCATTCAGATTGATTCTGAAATCATCACTTACACTGGTATCACTGAAAATACCTTTACTGGTTGCCATCGTGGATTTAGTGGTATATCATCTTATCGTGCTACAAATAAACCAGATCAACTCGTATTTTCTTCAACAGAAGCAGCATCACATGATAGTGAATCCACTGTTAAGAATTTAAGCGTTCTATTTTTACAAGAATTTTTCAAAAAAGTCAAAAAGCAGATTGCTCCAGGGTTTGAGAATCGCGATTTGTTCTCAGGTTTGAATGAAAATCTCTTTTTAAAGCAAACAAAAGACTTTTATGCGTCAAAAGGTGCAGATCAGTCGTATGAGATTCTCTTCCGTGCTTTGTATGGTGAAGATGTAGAGTTAATTCGTCCCGGCGATTACCTGTTTATACCATCAGATGCTGGTTATCGTGTAACTAATGATCTTGTTGTTGAAGCAATTAGTGGTGATCCTGAGTTATTGCTCAATAAAACTCTTTTTCAGAACAAAAATCAATATTCTGATGCAGCAAGTGGAACGATTACAAAGGTAGAAAAGATCTTTCGTGGCGATAAGCATTACTATGTCTTGAGTCTTGATGCGGAATTTAAGAGAGATATTGATACTGTTGCAGGATCTATCAAAGGAAACTTTGCAATTAATCCAAAGACAAGATTACTTAATAATGTTGCAATAGGATCAACGGTTCTGGATGTTGATTCGACTGTCGGATTTGCAGCAACAGGAGAAATTGTTGCTGATCTTTCCAATGGAACATCAGTAACCCTTACATATCTTTCAAAGTCATCAAATCAATTCTTTGATGTATCGGGAGCATCACAACTACTTCCAGAAACGCAGGAGTTGCGTCAAAACAACGTTGCTTATGGGTTTACCTCTACCACACAAGAGAACCCCGTAGAAGTCCGTATAGGCGCTGTTCTGAGTGATTTAGTTCTCCCAAATGAAAACTATTTGTTTGAAAAAAACGATAAGATTGAGATTCAATCTCCTGGTAAGATTTCTGATTCATTAAAGACAAAAAATTGGTTTTATAACTTAAAAAACACACTTGATGTGAAAGAAATTACCGAATCCTTTTTTGGATCAAATTCGTATCGGATAGAGACTTATGATGAAAATAATATTATTGTTGGAGATGCTGTAGTCTTAACTGATAATACTGGTAGCGCAAATACATTTATGATTTCCCAGGTTGTTAATAAAAAAGCGTTCATTGTATCTGGCATAAATTTACCTACGAACAGAACTTATAAAGTACAAAGGCAAGTCCTTAAGGGAAATTCTTCCAAATTTTCCTTCATTTCAAACTACATCACAAATGTTCAAAACACATATTTGGACAATGATGATGTTTATGTTACATCTAATTCAATCCCATCATATCCAGAAACATCTCTCGATCCCGAAGATTTCTCAGTAACTTTCTCTGGAACTTTCTCGGGCACAGATCTTAACATTGGATCTCATCCATTTTATACTGGAGATGCTGTTGAATATGTTGGAACCGGTTTAAACATCTCAAATGGAACTTATTTTGTTAAGGTTGTAAATTCTACAACGATTCGTCTTGCTGCAAGTAAACCAAATATTTCAAATAATAACTTTTTTGTTATAAGTGGTACAGTCTCCAATGCACAATTAGTTAAATTTGGATATAGGGGACAAACTCTTGGACCACAAAAACTTATTAGGTTAGTTAGAAATTCTGTTGATACTAAGAATAAAGTATCAACAGAACCGGGGGCAATTGGACTATTTGTAAATGGTGTAGAAGCATTTAATTATAAATCACAGGATTCGGTTCACTTTGGTGAAATTGAGAATCTTATTATTACTGCAAAAGGAGATAATTATGATATTATCAATCCACCCGTATTGAATATATCAGACATTTCTGGTTCTTCGGCAGAAGGAAAAGTATCTGTAGATGGTGGACTTGAAAGAATTGAAATTATAGATCCCGGTATTGATTACCTTGAGACTCCAACAATATCAATTAGAGGTGGAAATGGACTTGGTGCAATAGCAGAAGCATCTTTGATGAAGTTCATCTATACTGTGCAATTTAACTCAGTAATATCTGCAAATCAAGTTGACCTTACAAATGATACTGTAGCATTTAATCAAATTCACAAACTCAGAAATGGTGAAAGAATTTACTATGAAACCAATGGTGGAACGGAAGTTGGTGGATTAGTTGATAAATCAGAGTATTATGTAGGAATTGTTGATGCGTTTAGAGTCAAGTTTTATAAAACTTTTGATGATGCGATTGCTGGTAAAAATATTATAGATTTATCATCTTATGGAGACGGAACTCATCAAGTTAGTACGTCTGAACCCAGGAAGAAAATATCCTCAATCAGAGTGGTTGAGAGTGGAAGTGGATATGGAAATAAGTATACTCAAACTTCACCAGTAGGGATCAATACTGCTTCCAACATTGTAAGAATTGATAATCATGGATATAGTAGTGGTGATATTGTTACTTACAATACAACTGGTACAGAGGTTCATGGTCTATCAACTGCCCTCTCATACTATGTGACCAAAGTAGATGATAATAACTTCTATCTCTCAAACATTGGAATTGGAGAAACACTAAGAGATCAATTCTATCTTGCAAAAGAATATGTTAACTTCGAAAGTGTAGGATCTGGAATACATTCATTTAATTACGAACCAATAACTGTAGAAGTACTTGGAAAAATTGGATTAACAACTACAACAACTACAAATAGTATCATATATGAACCAGAGGGCATTAGATCTGGTGTAGTAACTTTTACCGCAACAAATGGTCAAACCGATTTTAATTTTAATTACGAAGTTAGTGAACCACAACTGCTTGACGTATTTGTAAACGGCGTAAGACTTTCTTCTGACGACTATAATGCACTGAATGGAACTCAGATTATCTTAGATTCACCCTCAGCAGGCGGAGAAGTTGTAGAGGTGGTAAGTTATACCACCAATTCTAGATTGGGTCTTACAAAGGTCTCAGCGGGTGCAGGACAAACCAGTTATCCATTCCCATACAAACCAGGTTTGGTAGATGTATATCAAAATGGTATTAAACTAACCAATGATGATTATGAGTCAGATACTGGATCATTCATTATTTTAAATGAAGCTCCTGCTGCTAATGATGAGATTGAATTAATTTCGTATCATGGAGTTGATAAAAGAGAAGTAACGTACACTGCTCAGGAAGGACAAACAAGATTTATTTTTGATTATCAAGTAGAATTTGGATTGATTGATGTTTATGTCAATGGTATTAGATTGCCATCTTCCGATTATGATGCAACTAATCCAGAATTTATTACATTAAATGAACCAGTATCTTCAGGAGACCATGTATACCTTTCATATTTCTACTTAACAGATCTCAGAAATTTTGGTGATTTTGATGCAAAAATACAACCAATTTTTAGAGGAACCGTTGAAAGTGTATTTTTAACAAAAAAAGGTTCTGGTTATGGTTCAAGTAATATCCTCAACTATAACAGACAACCACTAATCACTTTAAATAGTGGTCGTGATGCAGAGTTGATTCCAGTAATTAATAGAACAACAGGTGGTATTCAAGACATTCTGATTAACAGTGGTGGATCTGGATACAATTCACCACCAGACCTAAAAATCATTGGAACTGGATCAAGAGCAGTAATTACTCCCATTGTGAAAAATGGAGCAATTTCCGAAGTGGTTATTGTCAATCCAGGTGTTGGATATGATCCAAATAATACAGATATTTTAGTTTCTGCTGCTGGTTTGGGTGCAAAATTTGAAGCTCAAATAAAAACTTGGAATGTTAATCTATTTGAAAAACTTTTACAGAGAGGCAAAATATCTAATGATGATAGTTTATTAGTTAAGAGTCTCAATAACAATTTACAGTATGCACATATAACAGCACCAAGGTTATTAAGAGAGCAAATTCAAGGAACTAGAATTCAAGATGGTAAAACGATTTACAGAAAAGATCTTGTAAAAGATTCTTCAGGTAAAGAAACTTCTACTAATTTCCATTCTCCAATTATTGGTTGGGCGTATGATGGAAACCCAATTTATGGTCCATATGGTTTCGAAAGACCAGATGGTGGTGCAGTGAGAAGGATGGTTTCTAGTTATAAAACCTCAGAGAAGGAAGGAAGACCATCTTTATTAAATTATCCAATAGGATTTTTTCTTGAAGACTGGGATTATGATGCTTCTGGAGACTTAGATGAGCATAATGGAAGATTTTGTGTTACTCCAGATTATCCAGATGGTGTTTATGCATATTTTACTACTATTTCCAATTCCGTCGATTCATCTGGACCATTCAGAGATTTTCTCCCCCCAGTATTCCCATACTTGATCGGACCAAAATTTAGATCTGAACCAATTAACTTTAACTTTAGAAATAGTTCAAATCAAGATTCTATTGATATAAATGAAACCCAATGGTTGAGAAATACTGCACCATATAACATGGTATCTAATAATTCAGAATACGATTATATGTTCAATCCAAATGATATTAAAAAACAAACCTCTATTGTTAGGTATGCTCAACCAGGATCAATTGAAGGTATTGATATTTTAAGTAAAGGTAGAGAATATAAAGTAGGTGATTCATTCTTATTTGAATCTGATACTGGAAGAGGTGGACGAGTAAAAGTTTCTTCTGTTGAAGGTAAGAAGGTTTCTAATATACGTGTTGCAACAACATACATTGAAAATGTTGAGTTTTTACCTCTCGGAAATGATGGAACTTTCTTGGGTATTGCTCAAGATCCACACTTGTTGAATAATCTTGATATTGTTTCGATTGCAGGTCTTTCAACAGATAGAAATGATTTGAAGAGAGATTTTCAAATTACAGTACAAGATAGACAACTAACCCTAGTTGCACCAATCAGTTCTATTGCAGATACTGGAATGGTTACACATTTCAGTTTTAGTAATATTCCAAGTTATCCATTCATTCTGGAAAATGATATTTTAGAACTGGGAGATGAACAGGTAAAAGTTTTAAACATCGATAGACTTAAATCTGAAATTAGAGTCTTAAGAGAGCAAAACTCTACTGTTGGAACTTCACATAGTGTTTCTGAGATTGTTTCTCAAAAATCAAGAAGAATAAGAATCAATACAAATTATGAGATCTCCAAGGCAGCAGAAATAGATAGACAATTCTATTTTGACCCAAGTGCATCAGTTGCTCTTGGATCAACTTGGGGTGTTGGAATCACATCAACATTGCCTTCTGGAGAAGAAATTCCTACAAGAACAATTCTCTTAGAAAATCATGGGTTGGAATCTGGTGATAAAGTATTGTATAATGCAAATACTGGAACCACAATCACTGTAAGAAGAAATGAAACGACTTCTCAATTAACAGATAATCAAGAGTTGTTTATTAAGAGAATTAATAATAACTTAGTTTCTCTTGCACAGACAACCAGCGATTTGTTTGTTAATGATAACCTGCTACAATTTGTTGGACTTGGTACGGGAGTCTATCACAGTCTAGAGACTGTTAAAAATAACACAATAGTAGGACAGATTGAAAGAAATAAAGTAACCGTATCTACTGCATCCACTCATGGATTATCTCTTAAGGATAGAGTAAATGTTACGGTAAATGTTGGAATTACAACTACCATTAAGGTTGTTTACAATGATTATAATAGAAGACTTGTAATCAATCCAAGAGATTTTGGATCATCGGATGTTAATCTGAAGAACGATACCATTCGTATCAATAATCATAGATTCTATACAGGTCAAAAAGTAATATTTACATCGTCATCATTAACGACTCAACTGACTAATGATAGAATTTATTATGTCGTTGTTTTTGATAGCAATAAGATTCGACTATCTAATACATACTTTGATTCTCAATTACAATTACCAGTAACCAGGAACTTTACCTCAACATTTGATGGAACAATCTCACCAGTAAATCCTCAAATTGAAATTTATAAGGATCAAAGTGTAAAATTCGATCTTTCAGATTCTTCACTATCTTATGTTGTAAATGGTTCAACAGAATCTGCTTTTGACTTCAGTCTTTATGGTGATGATAATTTTGACGATGAGTATATCACTTCTGGTGATCTTGACGAATTCAATGTAGTTAAAACAGGTGTTATTGGAATTGATTCCGATGCAAATTTGACATATACACTGACAGGTTCATCTCCAAAAATACTTTACTATGCTTTAAAACCAAAGACAAATGTAAACGATCCTATTAAGAATACTATTTTCGTTGATAATGAAAAAATTAAAGGATCTAGTTCACTAATAACAGTTCATAGTGCATATTCTGGAAATTACTCAATTACTTCATTGGGTTCAACATTCTTTGAGTATACTTTAAATTCTCAACCAGAAAAATCTGAGTATGATACTTTATCAAATTCAATAACTTATAATACTTCATCAACAGTAGCTGTTGGTCCAATATCTTCAATTCGTATTAGTGCGAGTGGAAGTGGATATTTTGATACTCCAAGATCTCAGAATGCAGTTTCTATTGCAGGAACTGAAGCAATTTTAAATCCAACATCAACAAGTATTGGAAAAATAAAGACCGTAAAAATTGAGGACATTGGGTTTGATTATCCAACCGACAATACACTACGTCCATCAGCAAAATTATCAAATATCATTAAAGTCCAAAGATTCAGTTCATTCGAATCTATTGGTATTTCTAGTGCAGGAAAAGGATATACAGTTCCACCAAAACTTATCGTTCAGGATAGTGTGAATGGTGATATACTTGATGTTGAATTGGAGTATGAACTGGGAGATACTCAAGTATCTATTATAAGAAATACAAAGGATCTATACTTTGTTGTACCAAAAATTATACCAACTAGAAATTCAAACGGTGTTGGTATTAATACTATATCTTACAATGCATCTAGTGGTGATGTTACGGTTACTCTTGTTGGTTCATTTGCAAATGTCGGACAATTCCCATTCGCAGTTGGGGACAAGGTTTTTGTAGAAAGTGTTGCAACTACATCTTCCGCAAGAGGTTACAATTCAAGTGCTTATAAGTATTCATCTTTTGATGTAACGGAAATTGATCCAAAGTTTGGTGGATTTAATGCAACGGTTACATACAATATAAGTTCCCTACTAAATCCAGGAGAAAATCCTGGTTCATATGATCCTATCAATTCTGCTGGTAGATTGATTGCAGAGAAAAATTTCCCAATTTTCGAAATTAATCTTAAGAGAAATGAGTTCTTATTGGGAGAAGAAGTTAAGAGTAGTTCTAATGCAACTGGAACTGTTGATAAATGGAATGAGGAAAGTGATAGATTAAAATTACTTTCTCCCTTTGCTCAATTTAAAGTTGGTGATGAAGTTGAAGGTCAAACTTCAGGAACTAAGGCAATTATAACAAGAGTCCTTAATTTTGAAAGCACATATAATATTTCATCCACATCTAGAGTGGAAAAGGGATGGAAGAGAGAAACTGGATTCTTGAATAATACATTACAAAGAATTCAAGATAGTGACTATTATCAGTATTTCTCATATTCACTGAAATCACAGGTTTCTTTTGATACTTGGGATGAACCAGTACAATCTTTGAATCATACTGCTGGTTATAAAAAGTTTAGTGATCTCATTATCAACACTTCATCCAATATTGGAATAACGACAGTCCAAGATAATGGAGACTTTACTGCAATAGTAGATGTCATTGGAGTTGTTGATACAAATTGCTATTTTGACTGGGATCTTGTTGATGAAAACTTCAAGTATATTGTTGGTGAAGTTGCATCTGATGAAATAATCTTCAACTCTAGAATCATTCAAAACTACTTTGAATCCGTCAGTAACAGAGTTTTACCCATCGACGATTTTAGTAATCTATTCCAAAGTGAAGCAAGGGAAGGTCCATTTAGTACCGTTGATACATTCCTTCTCTTACATAAGTTTAGAAAATATATTACTTTTGTTAAGGATAGAAGATTTACAAATGAAAGGCAGTTAATGCTGGTATCTCTTCTTCAGGATGAGTCTAGGGGTTACTTAAATCAATATGCAAGAGTAACATCAACTTCACCTAATGAACTTGGTAGTTTTGATTTTGAAATTAGAGATCTTCAAGGAAACTTAGATTTCTTTCCAATCAAATCGGAAATAAACAATTATGATATAAGTCTCGCATCATATGATATTATAGATGTGTTTGCGGGAGTCGGTAGCACTTCTGTTGGATCTGTTGCTCAAGTATATTCATCCCATGAAGACATACAGGTTGCAGCAGGATATACCGCAACGTCTTTCCCAGTTGTTAGTGTTGCTGCATCGCATAGAGCTGCTAAGATTCTGGTCACAGTATCTGCAGAAGGTAATAAGTATCAATACGACGAAATCACTCTTCTCACAGACGCAAATAGAAATGTAAACATCATTGAATATGGTCAATTAACAAATGAGTCGGTATTCTCAACATCAACTGCTGGGTTTGGAACTTATGATGCAAGTGTTCCTAGAATTGTAAAACAGACAGTAGATCCAAGCGATTTCATCACATCCTCCGGCATTTCTACAAGAACTAGTGGAAGCGGTGTTGGTCCTTTTGGTGGATTTAATGTTGGAGACCATACCGCATTTACCGGTAATGGTGAAAGACAATTTACTTTACATCCAATCGATTCAAGAAGATTTGATGAAATTATTGTCAGAGCAGTAGTTGGTACTGACTCAAATGGTGGAGAGCAACCCGAAGTGGGCGAATCATTACGTGCAGAATATAGTTACGACAATGGTGGCACGTTCCACGACTTTGGAGAGGTAGTTCCATATAATGGTTCTGGAACAATACAAGACTATACACTGGCATTACCAGTAGAAGCAAAAACTCCAAATACTACTTTCAGAATTCGTCAAAATTCAAATAGTGGAGAAAATGCTGGAAGTAGTTTTGATGGTTATGGTGTAAAGCAAGTAACATTTAATACTGAGAGAACAATTCTTGATTTTTATCCTAATCCTACAGGATTTGGAGCAACTGTCAATGCACTAACAGTTGGACTTGGACTTACACAATCTACTGGAATTGGATCTTTAACATTTAATACCAATACAATAGAAACATTCTATACAGATATTGCATCATCATCTACTCCTACTGAAAATAGAATTGCTGGTTGGACATCAAATATCTTTAATGGAGGTTATTTGATTATTGGAATTGAAGATGCCACTAATGATGAATATGAAGTGCTCGAAGTAGTTGCTGCACAAGATGATGTTGATCAATCCATAACTGAATTTGGTAATGTTCAAACATCTTCTGGTCTTGGAACTGTTGGTATTGCATGTACTGATACTGATTTGGAAATTTTATTTACCCCTATTCCAAACATTAATGCTAAGGTCAGAGTATGGCAGCACTCGATGAGACTTCTAGATACTTTCAACTCCGATACTGGGGTCAATTTTATTAATGCAGAACTCAACTCTGGAAATGGAATATACAGAGGAACTAGATCAGATATTAAGAGAGATTTCCAGTTACGCTCTAATTCAAAGGATATTTTCCAAAGTTACTTTGATCCCACAACAGATCCAAGAGCTGGTGTTGCTGTAACAACTGATATTATAAATCTTGATACAAATACAATCAGATTGGGTGATAATTTCTTTGTAAACGGAGAAGAAGTTGAATACAGATATTTGGATATACCTCAATTTGAACCTGTTGGAATTGCAACTACAACGATTGCAGGTATTTCCACAGACAAACTTCCAAGTAAGGTGTTCATTATTAAATCTGACAAGTTTAATGTAAAAGTTGCTGCATCTGCAACTGATGCTTTATCGATCCCACCAGTTCCTTTCGATATAACTTCTCCTGGAATTGGCGTATCGCATAGATTCATATCCAAGAAGCAAGATCAAAGAGTTATTGTTACAATTGATAATCTAATTCAATCTCCTATTGTATCAACATCAACAACTGCCAATACAACTGTAGATATTTCTCTTTTCGATGATAGTGTCACATTTAATGAGAGTGTGAAATTTAGAATTTCTGATATGTTTAAGATTGGTGATGAAATATGTCTGATCGACTCCATAGATTCTTCTACCAATGTTTTGGAGGTAAGAAGAGGTTGGATGGGGACTGAAATTGGCATTCATACTGCGCCAAGTTTGGTGACAAAAATAGAAGGAAATTATAGTATTATTGATAGCACTATAAACTTCTCTGCTGCACCATTTGGTCCATCACCAATAGGAACAGTAACAAATGCTCCTAATGATAGGGATTATGCTGGCATTACAACCAGTTCTTCTTTCAGTGGACGAGCATTTACTAAGTCCTCTGCTAAAAATGCTGAGGTTGAACCATATCAAGATAATTACATCTTTACAGATATATCAAATTCATTCAATGGAATTAAGACGGATTTCACCTTATCTGGTGATGGATTCTCCTCTCCGACTGAAGTTACTGGGATTGCAACAGATAATGCCATAATTCTTTTGAATGGATTATTACAATCTCCATCTAGATTTGGCCTCAATCCAATCATTGAAAATCAATATATTGCAGAATCTGCAGGAGTATCCACAGTATACTTTAATGGTGCTCCTGTTGGGGGAGAAATTGTATCGGTCGGATCAACAAAAGGATTTGGTTATCAACCACTCGTTTCTGCAGGTGGAACTGCAATCGTTTCAACATCTGGAACTATAACAGCAATTGCAATAGGAAATAGTGGATCTGGATATAGAAGTGGCATACAAACAACAGTCAATGTTTCAGTTGCAACTTCATCTCTTGAGGAAGTCAATATTACTAAGATTGGTATTGCTTCAGTTCTCAATGGTAATGTTGTGGGTGTTAGTATTACAAATCCTGGATCTGGATACACTTATCCACCAAGAGTCATATTTGATGCTCCATTCTCTTATGAGGATCTAGAGTTACAATATACTGGAGGAACCTCTGGTCTTGGAACTGGAGCAAGAGCAAGTATTGTTGTTGGTCAAGGTTCAAGCGTAATTGGATTTGAACTTACTGAAGTTGGTAGTGCATACGAACTTGGAGATAAGTTAACAGTTTCTATTGGTGGAACTACAGGAATTCCTACTACTTCTGATTTTGCAGATAATGAGTTCCAATTAACGGTTACTGACCAATATCAAGAACAATTTAATGGATGGAATATTGGTAACCTAACAATATTCGATAAAGTTGATAATCTCTTTGATGGATTCAAGAAAATATTCCCACTCAAGATTGATGGTGTTAGACAATCAATCATCGCAAGAGAAGGAAGTGAGATTGATGTTGCATATGTTCTTCTAATATTCATTAACGGAGTTCTACAAGAACCAAAAGTTGCATATGAATTTAATGGTGGTAGTAGAGTGAAATTTACTGAGGCACCTAGAGTTGGTGATAAAGCAACTATTCTATTCTATCAAGGCAATAAAGATGTTGATGTTATTAACAAAGACATTTTAGAAACTGTGAAAGTTGGTGATACACTTAAAATATTCCCAGATGAGGGGGATCTGCGTCAAGATGATAGAACAGTATTCTCTATTGATTCTATTGATATTGCTCGAACAAACACATATAGTGGTGTTGGAATTTTGACAACTGGTGCTCTTAGACCAGTTATTTGGTGTAAGCAAAGATCCGATGCGTTTGTTGATGGACAATCTGTTCCAAAAAATAGAGAAGAATACGAATCTTTAATTTTCCCAACAACAAACATCATCAAAAATGTGTCTTCTTCAGATACTGTAGTGTTCGTAGAGAACGCAAGAACAGTCTTTGATCCTGTTAGAGAAAATCCAACACCAACTTCAACTAGATCATCTATTCAAATTATTGATCAATCAGAAAAAGTTTCTGCCGAGGCAACAGCAGTTATCATTGAACAAATTGGATCTGTATCGTCAATTACTTTGACCAACCCAGGAATGGGTTATACCGAGGCACCTGCTGTATTCTTTGAAACTCCTGATGGTTTTGGAACATCATCTAGAGCACAAGCAACTACGACTATTTCTGATGGAAAAGTAACATCAATTACTCTCACTGACCTTGGATCTGGATATACACAGACGCCAAAAGTCTTGATAGAACCTCCACCAAGTAATGTAGAAACTATCAATGATGCATTCTATACAGGCGATTTTGGAGTCATTACCGGAATCAAAACAACATCAGTTGGAGTTGCATCTACTGGATTAATATTTGATCTTTATATTCCGAATAATTCCTTCCTGAAAGATGAATCTATCGTAGGAACATCTGTTACTGTAAGTGGAATACAAACTGGATATTACTTTGTTGCTTCAAATACTAATGTTGGTAATGGAGTTACATCACTAGATTCTAGTGGTTCTGTAATTATGAACGGATCTGATTATCTAGATAATGTATATGAAGCAGTTGCAGTTTCTATTGCACAAACTGCGGTCTCTGGAGTTGGAATTACTGATGTTATTCAAGTCACAGTAAGTCTAGAAGATTACAATGGATTAGTTGGACTTGGATATAGTTCAATATTTGGAGATTACTCTTGGGCAAGAATTGAAATTACCAATCGTATTGATACGAAATCTTTTGAAATATATAATAATGGGTTATCAGGAATTCAAACTTCTCCAATCGTAAGAAGATTGAATCCATTAGAAAACTTTAATTATAACCAATAAATAGATAAAAAAGTATAAAATGTCTGCTATTATAACAGATCAATTTAGAATATTAAGTGCAGAAAATTTTGTCGCGTCTGTGACATCATCTTCTAATGCATATTATTCGTTCATAGGTCTTCCTAATGCAACGGATGTCAGTGCAACCTGGAATACCACTCCACCAGCACCAAAAGATAGTTTTTTCGATGAAAACGATACTTGGGATACTATTATTGCACTTAAGAAGATAACTTCATCCGATATAAGGCAGGTTATTAGAAAAACAGACTGGGTTTCTGGAACAACCTACGACATGTATCGTGATGATATTACCAGAGACAATTTGTCGCAACCATCAAATTCTACCAGTCTGTATGACTCTAATTATTATGTGATAAACAGCGAGTTTAAAGTTTATATTTGTCTTCAAAATGGAACTGACCCAGAAAATCAATCTGGAAGACCATCTCTTGATGAACCAAGATTTACCGACTTAGAACCAAGATCAGCAGGTTCTAGTGGTGATGGTTACATTTGGAAATATCTTTTTTCAATTAATCCAAGTGATATTGTCAAATTTGATTCTCTTGAATTTATTCCAGTACCAGCAGATTGGAAAACTAGTACAGACAATGCTGCTGTGAGAGATAATGCAGCAACTAGTGGACAATTAAAGATCGTATCTATAACCAATAGAGGTGTTGGTCTTGGAACCGCAAACAGAACTTATACAAGAGTTCCAATCAAAGGAAATGGAAGTGGTGCAGAAGCAACTATTATTGTTGGAAATGACTCCAAGATAGAGTCAATTAATATTTCAAAGGGTGGATCTGGATATACTTATGGAACAGTTGATTTAGTTGCGGGAGAAGTTCCTACTGGATCAATAAGTCCAACATTTGATGTTATTATTCCCCCACCAGGTGGTCATGGTGCAGATATTTACAGAGAACTTGGTGCTAAGAACGTTTTAATATATTCTAGAATTGAAAATGATAATGAAAATCCCGATTTCATTACGGGAAATCAGGTTGCAAGAATTGGTATAGTCAAAAATCCATCAGCGTATAACTCAAGTTCACTCTTAAATCTAGAAAAAGCGAGTGGTGTATATGCTTTAAGATTGACTGGACCCGATTTAGGAAACTTCTCGCCAGTTGCTGATAGTTTTATCACACAAACAGTTGGTCTTACTTCAGTTGCTGTTGGTAGAGTCATATCTTACGATAATGTTACCGGAGTTTTGAAATACTGGCAGGATAAGAGTCTTGCTGGATTTACTACTAGTGGCGCTCAAGATCCAAATCCTGAATACGGATTATCCCTTATAGAATTTACCACAGACGTTGGTACTGGCGGAAATTTGATTATCAGTAATGATCAAGTAAGCACTGGACTAACAATCGACTCAACTTTTACCGGTATTACTACTGTAATAAATAATAGGACTTATAATCTTGGTCAGTCTTTTGTAAATGGTGTGGCACAACCTGAGGTCCAAAAATATTCTGGAAATATAATTTATGTAGATAATAGACCTTCTATTACAAGATCGACCAACCAAAAAGAAGATATCAAAGTTATTTTGCAATTTTAAAGAATAATGCCACAGGAAACTAATCTAAACGTCTCTCCATATTTTGACGACTTTGATCCGGCGAAAAATTATTATAAAGTATTATTTAAACCAGGTTATCCAGTTCAAGCAAGAGAACTGACAACCATACAATCTATACTGCAAAATCAGGTAGAAAGGTTTGGAACGCACGTTTTTAAAGAAGGTGCGAAAGTTATTCCCGGACAAACATCTTTCAATAGTCAGTACACTGCTATTGAATTGGAGAATTCCTTCACTGGTATTTCTGTATCTTCTTACATCAAATCTCTCGTAGGAACAACAATACGAGGAGAATTCTCTGGAGTTAGAGCAAGAGTTGAACAAGCTTTAACCGCATCAGAATCTGATAGAAATAACGCAACTTTATATGTTAGTTACATCTCATCAAGTTCTAGTAATCAATCTAAAACATTTGATGATGGTGAAAATTTAGTTACTGAGAGTGGACTTCAAACCTCAAATGTAATTTTTATTCAAAATGAAACCTTTGCTACTGCAATAGCACAAAATGCTTCTTCAGTTGCATCATCATTTACGGTACAAGACGGGGTATATTTTTTAAGAGGAACTTTTTTAAGCGTTCCTACACAAACGATTATATTAGATCAATACTCTAATACTCCAGACTACAGAATTGGATTTACAGTATTAGAAGAAATTGTCACTTCAGATGTTGACGAATCTTTATTTGATAATTCTCAGGGATTTAATAATTTTACAGCACCTGGTGCTGATAGATTCAAATTATCTGCAATCTTATCTAAAAAGTCTTTAAATGACTTTGATGATCAGAATTTCGTTGAAATTGCACAAGTTCAAAATGGACTGCTTAGAAATAATCCAAATGATACAGATTACAACTTCATAAATGATACTCTTGCTGCTAGAACATTCGAAGAGTCTGGAGATTATTATGTCAAACCATTTAAATTGACCTGTGTAGATTCTTTAAATGACCAGGAAGGAAATAATGGAATCTTCAGAGAGAATCAATTAACATATGAAGGAAATACTCCTTCTGATGATCTTGCTGTATACAGAGTTTCTCCCGGAAAGGCATATGTTCGTGGTTTTAGAGTAGAAACTACTGCTCCGACTTTCTTAGATGTAGAAAAAACAAGAACTACAAAAGAATTAGAAGATCAATCTATAAATTATTTTACTGGACCCTCAGTAGCACTGAATAATGTTTCTGGTTCTCCAATTTTAGGAATCAGTACTTCATATAATGTAAGTTTAAGAAATTCTAGAGTTGATGATGTAAATCTTGCAAGTGGAGATGAAATTGGAATTGCAAGAGTTTACGACTTTGCTCTAGAAAGTGGTTCTTATGATACAAAGAATCTAGCAGTAAATGAATGGGATATTTCTTTATATGATATTCAAACATACACTAGTATATTTTTAAATATTGGGGTCACTGAGTCAAAATCAACTTTTGTAAAAGGTAACTCTAGTGGTGCTACAGGATTCATAAAAGAATCTGTTTCAAATTCAAAAGAGATAACTCTGCACGATACGAAAGGATCCTTTATTGTAGGTGAAAGTTTTAGTTTCAATGGTGAAGATAATGGTAGAATATCCGTTGCAGTCACTTCACATGGAATCGGTGACGTAAAATCAATTTTTGGTTCTAATGGTGATGATATATTTAATTCGGATACTACCCAAGTAAATAAATTAACTATTGGGGAAGCAACAATATCTCAAAGAGATGTAATCAGTAATACAAGTATTGTAACTATACCAAATTTAGATTATTTTCAACAAATTAAAGAAACTGGAATAATTTCTTATTATAATCAGCAGAATTTTATTGATGAAATAATTGAAAATAGAGGAATTTCAACCAGTTTGTCCACTAATGAAACTGTAATTCCTATTGATCATATACCAGGAGAGACCGATCTATTTTTTAATGGATTTAAACTATCACAAGATGATTATGTTTCTCTTGGAAGCACTCAAATACAATTAAACGTACAAGTATTAGATAATGATTATGTTGAAGTAAATGCATTTGATCGTAGTGTAAGAAATGAAACTGAATTCCAGGCTTTTGAAAATCAAGTAAATCTTCCAATTATAACTAATAAATCTTTAACATCTGAAGATAAAAATCATATACAATTATATGTCAATGGAGTCAAATACGACAACACTTTATTTGAAATTTATACCGGGCAAGATTTACTTCGTATTAACGATGCTCCACAAATTAATGACTTTGTTGATATTCAAGAATATGCTTCTGGCAAGAAAGTAGGATTATCTACTATCACAGCATCATCTTCCACATCATCATTTAATGTTTCTTATATCCCCAATAGAATTGAACTTTATCAAAATGGTATAAAACTTACACAGGGTCAGTATACTGCTGTAAATGGAAGTTCAATTTCTCTCACAGATCCAGTTATAAGTGGAGATACATTAGAAGTTGTACAATATGATCCTTCAGTTGTTGTAACCACAACAACTGTTACTGCCGTAGGTCTACAAACTAACTTTACTGGAAACTATATTGTTGGCAATTTAGATGTATTTTACAATGGAATTAAACTTAAATCTAGTGACTATAAGGCGACTACTGGAATTGATGTTTACATTCCAGCACCAGCAGTTGCTGGAGATACTGTAGAAATTATTAGTTACGAAAGTGAATCTAGAACTAGTATTGGCACAACTATAACCTCATCATCAACCAATAATTTTATCGTAAATGATTTTGCATCAGATTTTGAAGTATTTGTCAATGGTGTGAAGAGAGTTAAAAATGATTATCAAATATTTGCCACACGTCGTTCATTAATATTGGATACTGCATTGCTTCAGGGTGATGAAGTAAGTGTGATAAATTATCTCGGAAATTATTATACCAGCTCAAGAAAAGTTGCGGTACAAAATCAAACTGAGTTTGATTTTTTATATAGTGTTGGATTACTAGACGTATATGTAAATGGAACTAAACTAACTCCAGAAGATTTTGTTGCAACGAATGGATCTTTAGTTACATTGAATACCAAAAGACAATCTGGTGATATTGTCCATTTACTTAACTACTCAAAATCGGCATTCTTCACACTTAACAACTTAAGATCTGATGGATTTGACATCTCATATGCTTCCGTCAAGTCAGTATCTACTAATAACGGATTTACAAGACTTACGATTGGTCCAGTACCTTCTGTTACAGGTATTTGTGATGGCACTTTACCAAAAACTGCAATCAATGTATCAGATTTGCATTATTTAAATGCAAAAGTAACTCCATCATCTGATAACACCTTATTCACCCCCCTCCCAAGGAGAAACATTTCTGAAGTTGATTTATCAGCAGCAAATTTGTCTATTAGAAAGCAATACGACATTGTAGTATCTTCAAATTCATCAAATACAATATTTGCAGGTACTAATGAAACATTCCTCAATTTTGATGAAGAGAGATATGTATTAACATATTCTGATGGTACAATAGAACCACTTAGAAGTGATATGTTTGTATTTGGTGCAGGAAGCACCAGACTAACAATTAATGGACTATCTAAGAATGGATCTGCTCGTTTGATAACAACTCTTAGAAAGATTAATATTACTTCAAAAGCAAAGGAGAATAGAAGATCTAGTAGTCTAATTATTTCAAATTCTGCAAATTCATCTTCTGGAATTGGAACAACTACACTTAATGATGGATTAAGTTATGGTGATTTCCCATATGGAACAAGAGTTCAAGATGAAGAAATTTGTTTGAATGTTCCTGATGTTATTAATGTTTATGGCATTTTTGAATCGTTTGACCTTTCAGATCCAAGTTCACCAAAACTTTCTCTTTCAACTTTAACTGGTCCAAATGCAACTACCATTGATGTGATTGTTGGAGAAACAATTAAAGGAGCATCTAGTGGTGCAAGAGCAACTTATGTTGAAAGAACAGATGATAATGTAGTTGAGTTTATATACTCAAATAAAAAATCATTTACAGTTGGAGAAAAAGTAACCTTTGATGAGTCTGGGATTGAGGCAATAGTTTCTGCTGTTTCTGTGAACGGAAGAGACATTACAAGTTCTTACATCCTAGATAATGGACAGAGAGATACCTTCTATGACTATGGAAGACTGAAAAGAGTTGCTTCTAAGAGTTCTCCAAGTAAGAAAATAAAAGTTTATTTCCAGTCCGGTTTCTATAACACAAATGATGATGGAGATATCACCACAGCAAATTCTTATAACTCCTTCGATTACAGCAAGGAAATTGAATCTTATAGAAATATAAGAAACACTGATGTAATTGATATTCGCCCAAGAGTATCAACATACATTGCAACTTCTGGTTCCGTCTCACCATTTCAGTTTTCTGGAAGATCTTTTACTCAGGATGGAAATAGTGCAAGAAATATTATTACACCAGATGAGTCAATTTTTCTAGATTATAGTTTCTATCTTCCAAGATACGATAAAGTTTTCCTAGACAAAACTGGTACATTTAAGGTATTAAAAGGAGTTCCTGATGAAACTCCAAATCCACCAGGAACAATTGACGATTCTATTGAGGTAGCACAAATTTTCCTACCCCCATATCTTTATAGTACTCAAAATTCTTCTGTAAATCAAAAGAATTATAAGAGATATACTATGAGTGATATCTCTAGACTGGAAGGAAGAATCAGTAGTCTTGAGAAATTTACTACGCTTTCGCTATTAGAAACTGACACTTCAAATCTTTTCATTCCAGATAACAATGGAATCAACAAGTTTAAGTCTGGATTCTTAGTAGATAACTTTAAGACTATTGCAAATCAAGACGTTAGAAATGGAGTCGAAAATTCAATAAATCCAAACACTGGAGAACTGAGACCTTCTCACTATACCACTGCGATTGATTTGGTAATCGGTTCAGATTCGGTAATTGGAATTGGTCAAACCTCTGATCCAAACGCAGATCTAAACTTTATCAGTGATCTGAAGGGAACTAATATTAAAAAGACTGGCGATGTCGTTAGTTTGGATTACACAACAAGAGAATGGTTATCGCAAACGTTTGCAACAAGGGCAGAGAAAATTACTCCATATCTCATTAACTTCTGGGAAGGAACCCTTGAACTTACTCCAGATTCTGACATTTGGGTTGATGTGGTAAAAGTAGAACCAGACAATCTTGAAGTTGCTGGAAACTTTACATCATTAATGAATCAAATTTCAGAACTAGAGAATCACGATCCACAAATTGGATTTATTCCAACTATGTGGGAATCATGGAATATCATCTGGACTGGAAATAGTCGAATGATGGGAGTCAGTCAGGTAGAAGAGATAACTACCTTTACAAGGTTCTTTAATTCTGACAACAATTCCCCCGTAGATGTCGATTTAAGGTGGGTTGGACAGGAAAATGGTGTCAATGGTAATATAATCGAATCAATACGCTCCAACAGCGATAAAACGTCCATTCAGACGCTTGATACACAGGACTTCAATAGTTCATCTATCATTCCTTACATTAGATCTAGAAACGTAGAGTTTGTCTCTAAGAGATTAAAACCATTTACAAAAGTTTTTGGTTTCTTTGACGGTGTGGATGTAAATGAATTTATTGTACCAAAACTTATCGAAGTCACTATGAACTCCGGCAAATTTACTGTTGGAGAAACAATTAGCGGTTTCTTACCTGGTATTGATTATGACAACTCACCTTCTTCAGTAAATCCAAAAATTCATTTTAGAGTTGCTAAAGCAAATCATAAATCTGGTCCCTTTAACGCACCAACAAAAACTTACACCACAAACCCATATAATCCTGATCAGTCAGTTCCTTCTCAATATTCATCAACTTCGACAATAATCAATGTTGATACATTCTCTCTTGCAAATGAACCACAGGGGGACTATTTTGGTTTCATCAAGAAAGGAATGAAGTTATATGGTGAAACCAGTGGGGCAGAAGCAACAATTCAAGAAGTTAGACTTGTAACCGATAATACTGGATTAATTATTGGATCATTTTTTATTCCCGATCCTAATATTGATGTAAATCCCAAATTTACTGCTGGCGAAAAAGTATTTAAACTAACAAATAGCAGTCTTAACAGTCTCTCAACTCAGGTAATCAATTCCGTATCTGAAGACAAATATCTATCATCTGGAAGCGTACAAACTATTGAGAATAATGTTTCCTCCGTTAAGAATTCTAGAAAACTTGGAAACACCTTGTTTAAAGACTCTAATGTATCTTCATTCTCTGGAAAATATGTTGATCCTCTTGCACAGACATTTACAGTTGATGATGAGACTGGTATTTTCCTAACGAGTCTTGATGTCTTCTTTGAAGCGAAAGACAATGAACTCCCCGTAACATGTCAAATTAGAACGGTAGACTTTAATGTTCCTTCTGATATCGTTCTACCATTTACAGAGGTCACTCTTGACGCAAGTTCGGTAAAGACTTCAACAAATGCATCTGTAGCAACAAATTTTGTCTTTAAATCACCAGTTTATCTTGAAGGAAATAGAGATTATGCAATTGTACTCTTAACAAACTCTAATGAGTATACAGTATGGACATCCAGACTTGGAGAAGTTGATGTAAAATCTGCATTTGGATCTTCATCATCCCAGATTCTGGTCTCTACTCAACCAATTCTAGGTGCTCTCTATAAGTCACAAAATGCTTCAAGTTGGGAACCAAGCATCTTTGATGCCCTCACCTTTAAACTCAATCGTGCAGAGTTTGAAACTGCTGGAGATATTTCTGTTTACAATCCAAATCTTTCCGAAGGAAATGGTCAGGTTGCAACATTAGTGGCAAATTCAATTAAACCAAGTTCTAGAAGAATTAGGATTGGAATTTCTTCGGCATTGACTGATTCTGATTTAAAACTCGGCAATAGTATTATTCAGTTAAACACTGGAGCAACAGGAAATTATGTTGGGTCCGTTGGAAGGGTTAACCAATTAACAATAACAAATCGAGGTATTGGTTATAGTCCAACAAGTTCTGTGCAAACCTATTCCAATGTCATTTTGACAAATATAACCGGTACTGGAAAAAATGCATCTGCAACCATAGTAGTTCAAAATGGGTCAATCTTTACCGTTACATTATCAAATGGTGGATTTGGATATGCAGTTGGAGATGTTCTCACAGCAACTCTTGGTAGCGAAGGACTTGGTACAAATTTCCAAGTTTCTGTAGAATCGGTGGATCAAACCAATCAAATCATTTTAGACAATGTTCAAGGTGACTTTGTTACTGGAATTGCAAATTCAATCTTCAGATATGATTCTGTAGGTGTAGCAAGAACTATAACAAACTCATCCGGTTCTGATCTTTACATCTCAGAACCGATTGATGTTGTAACAGAAGGATTGAATTTCAGAGTTGATCATAAGAATCATGGTATGCATTCTCAAACAAACTTTGTAACACTGACCGGAATACTTCCAGATGTATCTCCTACAAAGTTAACCGTAGCATATGATAAAGAATTTAGTGGATCAATTGCAGTAGATAATGTATCTGAATTCAACATTTTTGAAAATCTTGAAGTATCCGGTTCAAATCCAGGATATGTTTTAGTGAACAATGAAATTATCAAATATGAAGGTGTTAGCGAAGGTCTCCTAACTTCAATCACCAGAGGAGTTGACAACACCATTAAGAAGCAAATTTCTAGTGGAGATTTGATTTACAAATATGAATTAAGTGGTGTTTCTTTGAGAAGAATCAATAAAACTCATAGGTTAGAAAATTCTTCAACTACAGATCCAATCGGATTGAATTATTATACAATTAAAGTTGATATGGATGATACTAATTATGGAATTGACAGAGGTTCTAATTCAACTTTGGTTCCATTATACTTCAATGAAACTAAATCTGCTGGTGGTGAAAATATCAAAGCATCTCAGAACATTCCATTTGAAGCTTTAACTCCTAATATTCAAACTTTCGTTCCAAATCTCACAACATTGGAATCGAGAATTAGAACAGTAAGCGGAACAAGCATAAGTGGTTCCGAAACATCATTCTTAGATCAGGGATTTGAACCTGTTGTTTTAAACAAAACAAATTATCTTTCATCTCCAAGAATTATTGCATCTAAGATCAATGAGAAAAATCTTCTTACTACCTTGCCTGGCAACAAATCATTTACATTACTTATGAATTTGTCGTCAAGTAATTCGAGACTGTCTCCAATTATTGACACCACGAGATTAAACTTGATAACAACTTCAAATAGAATCAATAGTGTAGTTGATGACTATAAAACTGATCCAAGAGTTAAAACATTCTTTGATGATCCTTCCGATTGTCAGTTTGTAACCAAAGTTGTTAGATTGAAGAATTCTGCGAGTTCCCTAAAAGTATATCTGTCTACACACATTAATGTATTCTCAGATATCAGACTATTCTATGCAATAGACAATTCTGAAAATAGTGATCCGGTATTTGTTCCATTCCCAGGATATTCAAATATTGATGCTTTTGGAAATACCATAGATATTTCAAATAATGACGGAACTCCTGACGTATTTACAGAGAAGAATTATGTGACGCAGGCAGTATCAAATGTTGATAGTTATTCAAACTACGAGTTTACTGCTAACAATCTACCAGACTTTAAATATTTTAGAGTCAAGGTTATACTGACATCTACAAATCAGGCATATGTTCCTAAAATTAAAAATCTGAGAGCAATCGCACTAGCATGATGAATGATTACCTTAAAGTAAAGGATAATGATGCTCTTCTGAGAGATCGGAAGAGCAATGCTATCGTAAATGACTCTAAATATGAATATGATAAGTATATGAGACTAAAAAGGCAAAAAGAGGATGAAATGAATAGAGTTAATAAGATTGAAGATGAAGTTGATGCTATCAAAAATGATGTTAACGAAATTAAAAATTTACTCAAATCTTTCATAGATAAGATGCAATAATGGCAAACTCACTTACATTTGATCCCTCGGCAGGAACTCCTGTCTCAGTAAATCTAACAATCAACAGCGGTGCTGATTTCATTAATGATTTTACAGTAAAGACTACTTCAGGTTCAGCATTTGATTTTTCGGGTGCCGGTACAACTTGGACTGGTTCATCTCAGATGGCAAAGAGTGTCTCTATTGGATCCTCTGGATATGCAGTTGCTACTTTTAACGTAGGATTTACAAGTGCTGCCGGAGGAAAGTTTCAAATATCTCTTGGATCTACTGACACTAGATCATTAACTGAAGGACGATATGTTTATGATGTTTTAGTCAGTTCTGGTACAACAGTTTATAAAATAATTGATGGCAACATCATTGTAAAACCGGGTATTTCTTCTGCGCCATAAATAGTTAAAAGGTATGTTCTAGTCATGGCACAACCATCATCAAGAGGGGAATTAATTGAATACGTTAAGAGGAAACTGGGTGCTCCAGTACTAGAAATCAACGTATCCGATGAACAGATCGAAGATTTAGTTGATGATGCTGTTCAGTTCTTCCAAGAAAGACATTTTGATGGTGTAATACAAACATTTTTAAAGTATCAAGTTACACAGGAAGACATTGATAGGGGTAGAGCACCTCGTAATGATTCTGTTGTTGGGTTAGCTACAGATACAGTATCAACATCTATTGTTGGTGTAGCTAAAACATTTCAATATTATGAAAATAGCAATTATATACCAATTCCAGGATCAGTTATTGGAGTTAATAAACTTTTTCATTTTGATGGGTCAAACGCATCAACAAATAATATGTTCAGCGTTAAATATCAATTATTTTTAAATGATATTTACTACTGGGGTTCTACTGAACTACTAACATATTCGATGACAAGGAGTTACTTAGAAACGATTAACTTCTTATTGACAACACATAAACAAATTCGTTTTAATAAAAGACAAGACAGACTTTACATTGATATTGATTGGGAAAGTATTAGCGTAGGTGATTGGATTATCATTGACTGCTGGAGAATTTTAAACCCCAATGAATGCACTGAAGTCTGGAATGATTCTTTCTTGAAACAGTATTTAACTGCATTAGTTAAGAAACAATGGGGTCAAAATTTAATTAAATTCCAAGGTGTAAGACTTCCAGGTGGTGTTGAACTCAACGGAAGGCAAATGTATGATGATGGGCAAAGAGAACTTGATATATTGATGGATAAAATGAGTAGTTATTATGAATTACCACCTTTAGATATGATCGGATGATATGGCACTTAATCCATTTTTCACTCAAGGCACATCATCTGAACAGAGTCTTGTTCAGAGTTTAATAAATGAACAACTTCGAATGTATGGAGTTGAGGTATATTATATTCCAAGAAAATACCTTACAACTAATACAATCATAAAAGAGGTTATACAATCAAAGTTTGATGATGCATATCCAATTGAAGCTTATGTAAACACGTATGATGGATATGAAGGTCAGGGAACCGTATTATCTAAATTTGGAATACAACCAATTGACGATTTAACTTTGATTATTTCAAAGGAGAGATTTGAAAATTATATTGCACCATTAACAAAAAATTTACCAAATATTGAATTATCAACTAGACCAAAAGAAGGAGATTTAATATATTTCCCATTGGGTGATAGGTTGTTTGAGATTAAATTTGTAGAGCATGAGCAACCATTTTATCAACTACAAAAGACTTATGTTTATGAATTGAGATGTGAACTCTTCCGTTATGAAGATGAAGTTATTGATACTGACGTTGAAGAGATTGATGACAATATTCAACAGCAAGGATATATTCAAACTATTACTCTTGTAGGGATTGGTTCAACTGCTACTGCTGTAACAACTATCAATGATGGTGGATTGCAGTTTATTACATTACTTGATGACGGTTTCAATTATACTGAATCAACCCCCACGGTGGCAATTTCGTCAGCACCAAGTGGTGGAGAAAATGCAAGTGCAATATCCTTTAATAATCCAGGGTTTGGTATAAGTTCCATTGCAATATTGAATCCGGGTTTTGGTTATACTGCAGCACCAGGAATTGATTTCCTTAGTACAAATGGATCTGGTGCCATTGCAACTACTGGAATTGGAACAACAGGAACTATTGGTATTATAACAGTCACTAGCGGAGGTTCAGGTTATACAACTAATCCAACGATATCTTTCTCTGGTGCTCCTGGTGGAGGAACAACAGCATCTGGATATTCTATCCTTAGCGGAGACAGTGTTTCTGCAGTTTATATTACAAATGCTGGTTCTGGATATACAGAATCGCCAACTATATCTTTTGCGGCACCAAATACTCTCGGAACTGGAAATTATAGGTATAACGAAGTTGTTACAGGAAGTGTATCTGGAACAACAGCAAGAGTGAAGAAATGGGATGGAGTTGCAAATACTCTTGAAATCTCAATTATCAGTGGAGAATTTACTCAGGGTGAACCAATAATTGGATCTGAGTCAGGTGCTTCCTATGGATTCTTTAGTGTTCAAACTCAAGATGAAGTTGATACATATGCAGAAAACATTATTATTCAAACAGAATCTGATGATATCTTAGATTTCACAAGAAGAAATCCTTTTGGTGAACCTTAATATAAAAGTTGTTAAATAGTTAATACGATAAGATAGTATCATGTTTGAATATTTTTACCACGAAATTCTCAGAAAAACAGTTATTGGATTTGGAACCCTATTCAATGACATCAACATAAAGAAGAAAGATGGTGGTAGTAATACTATAAGTATTATGAAAGTTCCGCTTGCATATGGACCTACACAAAAATTCCTAGCAAGACTGGAGCAATCTCCAGATCTCAACAAACCAGTTCAAATGACTCTACCAAGAATGTCATTTGAATTTAATGGTCTATCTTACGATCCACAAAGAAAGACAACTGCAACAAAATCATTTACAGTAAGTAAGGAAGGTAGCAAAGCAACTCAGAAGAAAGTTTATATGCCTGTCCCATATAATATGCGTTTTGAATTATCAATCTTATCAAAAACAAACGAGGATGCCCTTCAAATTATTGAGCAAATACTTCCATATTTTCAACCATCTTACAATCTGACTATAAAACTTCTTGAAGATATTAATGATAAGAAAGATATTCCAATTCAACTTGATGGAATATCAATGGATGACCAATATGAGGGTGATTTTAGTACTAGAACTGCTCTCATTTACACATTAACATTTACAGCAAAAACCCACCTGTTTGGTCCTGTGCAGGATAGTAAGATTATTAAGAAGGCTACTATTGATACTATGACTGGTATAGAATCTCCTAAGAGGGAGATGAGATATACAGTAACTCCTAGGGCAACTAAAGATTACAATAATGATGTAGTAACGACTCTTTCTGAAGATATTTCAATAGATGAGAAGTATATCAATGTTGACAATGGTTCTTCAATTTCTTCTCAGAGTTACATCTACGTAGATAGTGAAGAAATGTACGTCACTGCAGTAAATGGAAACAAACTGACTGTTAGAAGAGGAGAAGACAATACTACTGCTGATACACACGTACGTGGATCTGCAGTCAAACTCATTACCCAGGCAGATGCAGATTTGATTGAAATTGGAGATGATTTCGGATTCAACGAAACAACTTCATTCTTCCAAGATTTTAAAGAGTTTAGTCCTTCATTAAATGAAGATATTTAAATATGAACAATGAAAAATACAATGATTTAAACGATGCCTTTGACGTTGAAGGTGAAATAATTTCTGCTGAAAAATTATCAGGAGAGATCAAGAAGGTTGTATCGGACAATCAGGACATCAGAAAGGACTATGATTACACTAGAGGAAATCTATATTCAATCATTGAAAAGGGTCAAGAAGCAATAAATAATATATTAGAACTGGCACAAGAAAGTGAGATGCCCAGAGCATATGAAGTTGCTGGGCAATTGATAAAAAACGTTTCTGATGCCACTGACAAATTAATGGATTTGCAGAAAAAACTTAAAGATCTAGAGAAAGAGGAACAACCAAAAGGACCACAAAATGTAACCAATGCTCTTTTTGTTGGTTCTACAGCAGAACTACAAAAATTATTGAAAAAAGGACTAAACGCTAAGGACGATGCCTGAAACAAAAGATCAAAACTTAACGGATTTAGGTGATTTCTTTTCGTTGATTTCTAGTGGAAAGAAAAAGAAGGAAGAGGAATATAAATCACTTATTGGAGATTTAGGTTCAGTTTTATCTAAACTTGATGAAGTGTCAAAAACGGAAATAAAGAAAGTAAAGAAGAAAAATAAACCTGTAGAAAAAAGGATTAAAAAAGAAACGAAGAATATAGAAGAACCAAAGATAGATGTTAATAATCTATTTGAAGAGCTTGCTATTTTAAAAAAGAAAGAAGAGGAAAAAAGAAAAAAAGAACAAAAAGAAATTAAAGCCTTTGAAAGTTGGTTATTTACAGAACCATCCGAAATAAAAGAAGAAATTGTAGAGACTCATAAAGAACCCGAAGAGGTTGTATTGGAGGAAGAACCTGCTGCAATAGAAAAACCTGAAGAGACCGAACAAGTTGTCGAGCAAGAAGAAATAAGTGAAGAAATAGAAGAAGAACCAGAGGAGGAGGAAAATACCACAGTTTCTCAAGTATTAGAAGCACTCAAGACAATCATAAGAGATGAAAATATAGTCGAAGAAAAAAATAATGAAATAGATACTCTTAAAAAAGAGATTAAAGATCTTCGCAATCTACTTTATCAAGGTCTCAGAGATATTTCCGCACAAGGTGGTGGTGGTGAAGTTCGTCTGGAATTTCTAGATGATATTGATAGAGACAGTGCTAAGATCGATAATAAGTTTCTTAAATACGAAGCAGCATCTAACAAATGGGTTGGTGCAGCAGCTGCTGGTGGATCTGGAACTCAGGACTTAGATACAACATTACATTTAGGTAATACATCTAATGTTGGAATGAGTGTTGGTGTAGTTACTACAACAGAATTAATGGTGACTGGTGATGCTAAAGTTGTTGGTGTTCTTACTGTTGGAAGTTCTTCTTTGACTCTTGATGGTGATGCAAATACGGTACAGGTTGGTGCTGCATTAACACTGGGCCATGATATTGGAGTTCAATTTCATGAACAGTTTTTACATATCGATGGATTTGAAATAAATAATATTAACGCATCTGGTATAGTCACAGCAACAACATTTAGTGGTAGTATGGACTTTGGTGAATTTATATAAATAATATTATTAAAAAATTGCTAGAACATAAATGACTGCGCCAATTTTACAATTTAAAAGAGGTTTATTCCAAAATCTCCCAGTCTTGCGAACGGGCGAACCTGGATTTACCACTGATTTTTACGATTTATATGTTGGCAGTTCAGATGGAAATAAATTAATAGGAAGTGGTCGATTCTGGACAACTGAAACATCAACAACTGGTGGGGCAGTAAAAGTTTATGAAGCAACTGCTAATGGAACCAATTCAGTTTCATTTGCTGCACCAACAAACTTAGCATCAGATATAACATATACTTTTCCAGCATCACCAATCGATGGATATTTCTTAAAAACAAATTCATCTGGTGATCTGTCTTGGGAGCAAGTTGTTAGTTCATTTACAATCTCTGCAGATACTGGAACAAACGATACTGTAAATACTGGTGAAACATTAAACTTTGCTGGAACAACCAATGAAATTGAGACCGCTGTAACTAACAATCAAATACAGATTGGTCTTCCAGATAATGTAACAATCTCTGGTAACCTAACGATTAATGGCGATTTTCTCGTTGAGGGATCTGAAACAATTATCAACACCCAACGATTGGATGTTGAAGATATAAAAATTGGTATTGGATCAACATCAACTCCATCAGATGCAACCGCCAATGGTGGTGGTATTGAACTTTATGGTACTAGCAACTATAATATTCTTTGGCAAAATGATACAGATTCATGGGAAGTAAACCAAAACTTCTCTCCAAGTGTTGATGATACATATGATCTTGGTAGAAGTAATCAAGAATGGAGAAATCTGTATGTAGATGGATTAGCAGAACTTGATGATGTAAATGTATCTTCTGCTGCTACAATTGCAACAGCTGATATTACAACAGCAACTATTGATAACTTAACTATCACTAATGGTAGTGCAACTAATGTTGTTGTTGGTGGAGCACTAACTGTTACCGGTGCTATTGATGGCAATGGTGGGGCAGATATTTCTGGAGGGGAGACTACGCTTTCTTCTGCTACAATTTCAGATTTGACTCAAGGAAGAGTTGTTCTTGCTGGTGCTTCTGGTTCTCTTGAAGATAGTTCAAACCTCACATTTGGTAGTGGTGGATTAATTATTGGAGCAGGTGGACTTAACGTTACCGGCGTTTCTACATTCTCCACAACTGTAGATGTAAATGGTCTACTTGAGGCAATTGATGTCAACGTTTCCGGTGCTGCAACAGTTGTTGGAAATATGACAATAGGTTCATTGAACGTTAATGATATAGCAGGAAACAGTACTGTTATTAGATATACTGGTGGCGAAAGAATTCTTGAAAATATCACAGTAGATGCTGGATCGTTCTGATAAATAAAGAAAATGAGTTTTGTACTATGGAAGATCAACTCCTCGAATTGAAAACTTGCATTGCAGTTTATCAGAAAAAATATGCCGAGATAGTGAATCTGAATATTGGATTAGAATCTAAACTTCATTATCTCTCAGAAAAAATTGCAACATTAGAAAAAGAACTTGAAGAGAAAAATGTAAAACTTTTTGGCAATGATAGAGAAAAAGAACTTATTCGCTCTCAGGAAAATATGAATTCAAGACATGTTGAGATATTGAATAAAATTTCTAGCATCGAAAAGCAATCGGCTCGTCTTATGAAACTTGATGAGCGTATGCATGATTTGGAAGGTCAATCTGCAAGTATGGTAAATGCATCAAAAGATCTTATAGAGATGAAAGAAGAAATAAAGAATAAGATTTCTACTCCAGTTCCAAAAAAGAGAGTAAGTAAGAAAAAAGATATAACCCCAAATTATGAAGAATCAGTTGTTTTAGATTCAAACATCACGGAAGAAACGATGCTATCAAAAGATTGTGGAGAATTTTAATAAATAACATAAAGATATATGTTTTTTAGTCTTGATGTTAGAGAAAAAATTAAAATATGTCAAATCAACAATTAAGACTTAAAAGATCAGGAACTCCAGGAAAGAGACCCACCCTTTCGGATTTACAACTGGGTGAGATAGCTCTTAATACGTATGATTCTGATCTTTTTGCTATAAAAGACACTGGTGGAGTTGGAATTGCCACCACTGTCACAAATCTAACTCCTTGGAATGAAAATTTTGGTGGAACAAAGATTGAATATCCAAATGATGTTTCTATTGGTAGTAGTGTTGAAGTATCTGGTATTGTAACAGCACAATCATTCTCTGGTGATGGATCAAATCTAACAGGATTAACTGCTGGTCAAGTAGGAGCATTAGCAGGTTTTTCTGTCAGAGAAGAAGGTTTTGTAGTTGGAACTGCAGGTAATGTTGGTGATGTAAATTTTGTAGGAAAAACTGTAACTGCAACCGCATCAGGAGTTGGTGCAACAGTAACAATAACCGATTCTTCAATTATAACAAATGTATTGTATGTAACTGAAGATGGAAATGATAATAACAATGGAAGATCTCTTACTGAAGCAAAGAGAACGGTTGGAGCAGCACTTACACTAGCATCTGCAAGCACCACTATCAAGGTATTTTCTGGAAATTATTCAGAGAACAATCCTTTGATTATGCCCGAGCAAGTTTCTATAGTGGGAGATAGTTTAAGAGAAGTTTCTTTAACACCACAAAATGCGAATGAAGATTTTATATATGTTGGTCAAGGAAATTATATAAGTGATGTATCTTTTACTGGTACTCTTAATGAAGGAAAAGCAGTTATTGCATTTAATCCAAATAAACCATCTTTTGTAAATCAAGGTCCTTATATTAGAAACTGTACCAATTTTGTTGCCAATAGTATTGGAATGAAGATTGACGGAAATGCCGTGATTGGTGACACCAAGGCAATGAACGTCGATTCATATACTCAATACAATCAAGGTGGTATTGGAGTATCTATTTCTAATAATGGATATGCACAGTTGGTTTCCATTTTTACCATCTGTAACGATCAGAGTATCGTTTGTGTGAATGGTGGTCAATGCGATTTAACAAACTCCAATTCTTCTTTTGGTAGATTAGGTTTAGTTGCAGATGGAGTTGGTGCTCAAAGTTTTATTGGAACAGTAACTACAAGTGCTGCAGCAGACACAGATACATTTACGATCAACGTAGATGCACCAACATTAAATGTAAACAATGCAGTTTATGACAATAATGTTGGATTAGTCACTATTACCACATCATCAAATCACAATTTCAATGCTGGGCAAGAAGTAGAAATAAGAAACTTGTTATTTGAATGCACTCCTGGAGGCAGCACTGCGACTTTTCCATCTGGAAACTATGGAAATATTTTTACAGTTAATGCAACTGAAGCATCAAATCAATTTTCTGCATATATTGGCATTTCAACTCTTTCACACACATATGTTTCTTCAGGTATTGTTTCATCCTTTGTACCTAGACCTTATGATGGATTAGTCACGTATTTTGATGAAGTGTATAATACCATCAGTGAAGTTGTCATAACTAATGGTGGAAGTGGATATGGAAATACTCCACCTACAGTGACGTTTGATGCACCATCAGAGTCTTGGGGCATTACAGCAACTGGAGTTGCAAGACTTACTAATGGGATTGTCACAGGAGTTGACCTGGTTTCTAGTGGCAGGGGATATACTTCTCAACCATCGGTAACATTTTCTGCTCCAACTTCAGGATCTACTGCTACAGGAACCGCAACGATTCTACCTACATATTATGTTATCAATAGTGCAACTCCAATCGTAAGTGGTATTACTACTATAACTTTATCTGAAGAAGTTCCATTTTCTGTTGGAACTGGGGCAACTGCACACTTCTTTCAACAATCAAAAATACTTGCATCCAGTCATGCTTTTGAATACATCGGGTCTGGAAATAATATTTCACAGGCAATACCGAGAAGAGGTGGAGTTGCAGTCCAAGAGAATGAAATTAAAAACTTAAATGGTGGTCTTGTTGTTTTCACTTCAACAGATCAAGCAGGTAATTTTAGAATTGGTGAAGGTGTAGTAATCAATCAACAAGATGGTTCAATTTCTGGTGATGCATATCAGAGAAGTTTATTTGCAAATATTACCCCATACATTCTTGCATTAGGAGGAAACATTTAAATGGCACTAGCACTCAACAATTATCGTACAATTACGGGTACTGCTACACAATCAACAACGGTAGTTTATACTGCCCCCACTGGATATAGTGCCATCATTCTATTAGCACAAGCAACTAATATTGGTAGTAATACACAAACTATTGATTTTTCTCATAGAAGAACTGTTTCTGGAGTTACAAATACTACAGAGATGTTAAAATCATTTCCAGTACCCGCAAATGATGCTGCAAATTTATTGACGGGTAAACTTGTCCTTGAAACTGGCGATTCTCTTGTATTAACATCAACCAGCAACACCGATGTTAAATATATCTCATCAATCCTAGAAACACTTAACCAATAATCAGAAAAATGACTAGATATACGAGTGGCGATAAATTAAATCTTAAGATTGGTATAGAATCTTATAGTGAAAATTTAACTTCACTAGAGGTGATTGGTACTGCTGAGATAGATGGCGATATAAATGTATCTGCTGGAAATTCCATAACTGCACCAGAATATTATGGCGATGGATCTAATTTAACTGGAATTACTTTAGATCAAGTCTCTGATGCTATTGGTGGAATTACAGTCCAAGAGGAAGGCGTTGATGTAGGAACTACTAACGGAATCACCAATATAAATCTTGTAAGTAGCAATTTAACTGCAACGGGATCTGGTATTGGTGTTACTATTACATTAACGGATACTCCAACTTTCGCTACGATTACTGGTGATTTAACTGGTACTGCTACTACTGCAACTCAACTAGAAACCTCTAGAAATTTTAGTGTTTCCGGTGATGTTGCTACTACATCAGCAGTTTCTTTTGATGGAACAGCAGATATTGATTTAGCAGTCACATTATCAAATAATTTTAGTACAAACACTTCGGGTATTATAACTGCATTTAAATTCTCTGGTAATGGATCAGAGTTAACCAATTTAACTCCAGGTCAAGTTGGTGCATTGGCTGGTGTTACCATTAGAGAAGAAGGTATTTCACAAGGATCGGAAGGTTCTGTTGGAGATATAAATTTTGTAGGTAATTACATGACAGCAACAGCATCTGGTGCTGGTGCTACGATAACGTTATCGGATATTACACTTGGAACAGATACCACTGGTAATTATGTAGCAACAATTAGTGGAACAGCAAATGAAATCCAAATAACTAATGGAACTGGTGAAGGTTCAACACCAACTATTGGTTTACCAAATAACGTAACTATTTCAAATGATCTCAGCGTATCAGGAAACTTAAATGTAACTGGAACATTGACATATGAAGATGTAACTAATGTTGACTCTATAGGTATTGTCACAGCAAGAAGTGGTATTGATGCTGAAGGTGATATAAATGTATCTGCTGGCAATTCTATAACTGCACCAGAATATTATGGCGATGGATCTGGTTTGACAGGATTAACTCCAGGTCAAGTTGGTGCATTGGCTGGTGTTACCATTAGAGAAGAAGGTACTTTAGAAGGATCAGCAGGTTCTGTTGGAGATATAAATTTTGTAAGCAGCAATTTAACTGCAACAGCATCGGGCATTGGTGCTACTATTACATTAACGGATACTCCAACTTTCTCTACGATTACTGGTGATTTAACTGGTACTGCTACTACTGCAACTAATGCAGATAATATTGAGGTTAATCAAAATACTGATGATACATTTAATAATGTTGTTTTTGTCAATGGAATTGATGGAAATCTCAAACCACAAGTCAATACAAGTATTCAAGTACAACCATCAACTGGTATTCTTACTGCATTACAATTGCATGGTGATGGATCCAATTTAACGGGATTAAGTGCCACCCAAGTTGGTGCTATGGCAGATCTTATATCAGATACAGAACCTCAACTTGGTGGAGATTTAGATCTTAATAACTTTGATATTACTGGAAATGGTAATATAAATGTATCTGCAGGCAATTCTATAACTGCACCAGAATATTATGGTGATGGATCTAATTTAACGGGATTAACTCCAGGTCAAGTTGGTGCTATGAGTAGCTTGGTTAATGACACCACTCCGCAACTTGGTGGTGATTTGGATCTTAATGGATTTGATATTACAGAAACAGGTAATATTAATATTACTGGTGTTATTACGGCAACATCATTTGATGGTACTTTAGCAACATCAGATCTTACTGGAACCATCACTAATACACAGTTAGCAAACTCATCCGTTTCTTTTGGTGGTGTATCAGTCAATCTTGGTGGTTCAAATGACCAACCATCATTTGATTTAACCAATGCTACAAATTATCCATATAGTTCTCTTACTGGAACACCAACAATCCCCGCAGACACTGGTGATTTAACTAATGGTGCTGGTTTTATTACTTCTTCTGATAACATAACTGGCACAGCATCTACTGCAACAACGATAACAATTTCTAGTAATAATGACTCTACTGCCTATAGAGTTCCATACACAAGTTCCTCCAGTGGTGATGTAAGTCTTTATGTTGATAATAATGATGGAATGACATACAATCCTGGTACTAATACTTTATTCGCAGGATTCTTTTCTGGTAATGGTTCAAATTTAACTAGTGTTGATGCTGATACTCTTGATACTCTCAATTCTACGCAGTTCCTAAGGTCTGATATTGCTTCTGAGATAACTGCTCCATTAACTATTGACTCGGACAATAACGCGGATGGTGCATTACGAATTGAAAATATTGTATCAGATACTAATAACGACTTTTATTTTGCTCAAGAAATTATACAGATATTATCAGGATCTCAAGTTGCAACTGCTGATCTTGAGCAAGGTGGAATCTATATGGATATCAACTCTACCAATACTGGTGGAGATACTTCCAATGAACACCGTGCATATGGAATCTACATTGATTTAGATAGCACAGGTGATGCTAATGTGGTTAATGGAATTTATGTCAATGCAACTGCTACTCCAACTACAGGAACTACAAGTAATGTTTGGGCTGGTTATTTCTTTGCTGAAGATAATGGGGGTGCTGGAGCAGTAACTAATATTTTTGGGGTACAAGCATTTGCATATTCAGATAATGCTGATTCTGATACTAATAATCAGTATGGAGGATATTTTAAGGCATATTGTGCCGCAGACTCAGCAGCAGTTGGTGCTGCTTATGGAGTCTATAGTGAAATAGAAATAAATGGAACAACAGATCTCTATGGACCTTGTTATGCATTCCTAGCAGAGATTGATAATAACACTAATGTCGCACAGACAAATACATCTTACTTACTTTATGGTAGCTATTCGGGAACTTTACCTACAACAGCTTATGGTGTTTACATAAACAATAATGTTCCAAGTTATTTTGGTGGTGGAATAGAAATTCCTAATGGACCAGGAACGATTGCAGGTTCAAATTTTAATGCTGGTTGGTTAAGAATTGGTACATCATCACTAGGAATTACCATGGATAGTAATGAATTTTATTTTGCTGGTGCGGGTAATATAGGTGCTTTATCTGGTGGATCAATAACTTTTACTACCAGACCTGCTTTTAATGGTGGTACATCTGGTAGCAGTTCTCCATTTACTGTTGATAGCACTGAACTAGTAACTAACTTAAATGCTGACTTGCTTGATGGTCAAGAAGGTACATATTACTTAGATTATGCAAACTTTACAGGAACACCAACAATACCAACTAATAATAATGAACTTACTAATGGTGCTGGGTATATTACTTCTTCTGATAACATAACTGGTACTGCTACTACTGCAACTCAACTAGAAACCTCTAGAAATTTTAGTGTTTCTGGTGATGTTGCTACTGCGTCAAATGTTTCTTTTGATGGAACAGCAGATGTTGATTTAGCAGTTACATTATCAGATGACTTCAGTGCAAATACTACAGGTATTATAACTGCATTTAAATTCTCTGGTAATGGATCAGAGTTAACCAATTTAACTCCAGGTCAAGTTGGTGCATTAGCTGGTGTTACCATTAGAGAAGAAGGTATTTCACAAGGATCAGCAGGTTCTGTTGGGGATATAAATTTTGTAAGTAGTAATTTAACTGCAACAGCATCTGGTGTTGGTGCTACGATAACGTTATCGGATACTCCAACTTTCTCTACGATTACTGGTGATTTAACTGGTACTGCTACTACTGCAACTCAACTAGAAACCTCTAGAAATTTTAGTGTTTCTGGTGATGTTTCTACTACATCAGCAGTTTCTTTTGATGGAACAGCAAATGTTGATTTAGCAGTTACATTATCAGATGACTTCAGTGCAAATACTACAGGTATTATAAGTGCATCAGAATTCCATGGCAATGGAGAAAATTTAACCGGAATTACTTTAGATCAAGTCTCTGATGCTATTGGTGGAATTACAGTCCAAGAAGAAGGCGTTGATGTAGGAACTACTAATGGAATCACCAATATAAATTTTACAAGCGACAATTTAACTGCAACGGGATCTGGTATTGGTGTTACTATTGCATTAACTGATACTCCATCTTTCACCACGATTAGTGGGGATTTAACTGGCACAGCATCTACTGCAACTAAACTAGAAACCTCTAGAAATTTTAGTGTTTCTGGTGATGTTTCTACTACATCAGCAGTTTCTTTTGATGGAACAGCAAATGTTGATTTAGCAGTTACATTATCAAATGACTTCAGTGCAAACACTTCGGGTATTATAACTGCATTTAAATTCTCTGGTAATGGATCAGAGTTAACCAATTTAACTCCAGGTCAAGTTGGTGCATTAGCTGGTGTTACCATTAGAGAAGAAGGTATTTCACAAGGATCAGTTGGAGATATAAATTTTGTAGGTAATTACATGACAGCAACAGCATCTGGTGCTGGTGCTACGATAACGTTATCGGATATTACACTTGGAACAGATACCATTGGTAATTATGTAGCAACAATCAGTGGAACAGCAAATGAGATAGAAGTTACAAATGGAAGTTCTGCAGGTTCAACACCAACTATTGGTTTACCAAATAACGTAACTATTTCAAATGATCTCAGCGTATCAGGAAACTTAAATGTAACTGGAACATTGACATATGAAGACGTAACAAACGTCGATTCTATTGGTATTGTTACCGCAAGAAGTGGTATTGATGCTGAAGGTGATATAAATGTATCTGCAGGCAATTCTATAACTGCACCAGAATATTATGGCGATGGATCTGGTTTGACAGGATTAAGTGCTGGTCAAGTTGGTGCTATGACAGATCTTGTATCAGATACATCACCTCAACTTGGTGGAGATTTAGATCTTAATAACTTTGATATTATTGGAAATGGTAATATTAATATTACTGGTGTTATTACGGCAACATCAAAAGTACATATTGGATCTAATGAAAATACTGACATTGCTCTTCAAGCAGATGGAAATGTAAGAGTTGGTTTCTCTACAACATCAAACTATATTGCATTTCACGGCACATGGTGGGATGGGACAAGTTCCCCCGGAGTTCAACAAGTTGCATCCAGAGTACCATATACTCATACTTATGTTGGTGAAAGAATTTATAATTATCCAGAAGATTCGGAACTTCTTCTTTACAAAGGTAATGACAATCATAGTCAATTTGGTACAGATAGAATCAGGTACTTATCTGGAATGCACGAATTCCAATTGATTAATGATGACGATACAGTAGGTACATTTGAAGAAGTTGGAAACTTTGCGGGTATTACTACTGCTCTTCTTATAGATGGTATTGGAGAAACTGGAGTTTCAACAGTAACTGTTTTCGGTGATTTTGTTGTTAATGGAGATTTTGAGAGTGATATAAATGTATCTGCTGGCAATTCTATAACTGCACCAGAATATTATGGCGATGGATCTGGTTTGACAGGATTAAGTGCTGGTCAAGTTGGTGCTATGACAGATCTTGTATCTGATATAGATCCTGAACTTGGTGGAGATTTAGATCTTAATAACTTTGATATTATTGGAAATGGTAATATTAATATTACTGGTGTTATTACGGCAACATCATTTGATGGAGATATTACGGGAAACGCAGATACTACAACCAATGTTGGGGTTACAAATGAATCAACCGATATTCTCACTTACGTGACTTTCGTCAGAAACAATTCGGCCAATAGCCTACCTATATTAAGAAATGACAACCTAACATTTAATGCAGGCAATGGAACACTTAGCGCGACCACTTTTGACGGTAACGCTACTACTGCTACTGATTCTACTAATTGTAGTAGGTCGGTAGTTGCAGGAAATGGTTTAACAGGTGGTGGTCAACTTAATGCTGACAGAACACTTAATGTTGGAGCAGGTGATGGCATTTCAGTAGCTGCGGATACCGTTGCAGTAGATGCAACTGTGGTTAGGACTACTGGAAATCAATCAATTAGCGGAGTAAAGACTTTTAATAATGATATTATTAGCACGAGAATTGATGCAGACGGCACTATAAACACGACATCAGGGGGAGCTGTTCGTGCTTTTCTCGCCAATCAAGACATTACATTTACTGGTTCTACAAACAGCAATAACGTTTACCCGAACGCTTTCAAGTCAACCCCAAGGATTAGCGCAACTAGTTCCATCGGCAACTTTGCTCACTTTCACGCCCAAAGCCTAAATATTTCCGCTGGAGGGTCTGTTACTATTAATCGTGCATTCGACGCTAACTCTAATCTAACTGACACAGCTACTAATAATTACGCATTTGTAGGCAGGCTTAACACAGGAAGTAATACAAACTGGAATTTTTATGCAGATGGCACTGCTCCTAATTATTTTGAAGGTGACGTACAAACCAATAAGTTATTAGTCGGAACGAGCAATGCACCAACAGGTGCAACTTCAGGCACCTTGGTTGTTGAAGATTCTATTCAAATGTTCAACTCTGGTGCACAAGACAACAACGGTAGATTCCAAATTTATGTGGGTGAACAGGAGAACATTACTGCAACAACAGGTTTAATTCAGTTTACATTTTCAACGAACCCAACAACCAACAGGACTTCCGCACTGTTAAAAATTACAGTGTCTTGGCAGCTCAACAACAACAACATCTTGAACCAAGCGGCCATCGAATTTATGGCACAAATCAATAACAACACTAGCGGGGTCGTGGCTGTCAGTGACATCGAGCCTATTTTTGAATGGAGGACAACCGTTGCATCTGATGTCACATTTACAAATCTAAACGGTGGCCAATGTCGCTTTGACGTTAAAAATACTTTAAATGCTAGTCCAAGCGCCACTTACAAGGTAGAGGTGCTTTGTCGAGATGGTAGAATTGATCTGTCAAGTGTATCCAAAACTTGATCTAACCCTACTTAACTTAAAAAATTAATTTATCTTAACAATGACAACATCTTTTAACTGGACTATTACGTGCTTAGAAAGATACATAAGCACTGGACTTGTAAAAAAAAGTACATTGGCGATTAAACGCTGAGCAATCAGGATACAAGCAATATTCCTTAGGTATTGTAACTTTACCTCCTCCTGGAGAAAATTTTATTCCCTTTGAAGATTTAACAGAAGAGATCATTATTGGATGGCTCGGTTCCATTCAAGAGTTTGACAAAACAGAAGCAGAGACAGGTGTTAATAACCCAGAAAATGCTTATTACACCATGAACTATGAACTGGCAACTCCTTTCTTACATAAAGCACTTGCTGACGCACTCACTAAGATTGACGAGTTACAAGCAAGAATAGTAGCACTTGAAAGTAATTGATCTGTCGTTATTATAAATATTATTAATTATAGCGATATATATCGCTTAGATTTTGACGTTACATAACGACTAAAAAATGGCAGACCCGATAATTAGACTAAAAAGGTCAGCAGTTGCTGGCAAGAGACCTACTCTTGCAAATTTACCCCTAGGTGAGGTAGCACTAAACACCTATGATGGTAGACTTTTTGTAAGACAAGATACTGGCGGTGTAGGAATTGCGACGACAATACGTACAGTAAACCCTTGGTCAGAAAATTATCAGTCAGGAGGAGAACACTCCATTTATTATGATAGTGGTGATGTAGGGATTGGTACGCAGATTCCAACATCAACACTAGATGTAAATGGAACAGTAACTGCAACATCATTTGTTGGAAACGGTAGTAGTATCACCGGCATCACATTTGATCAATTAAGTGATGTAACATTTACAAATGTTGGTCAACATGATATTGCAGTATATCACGATGGGGAAGGATGGTTAAATGATCCGGGTGCTTCTAGAGTTGTTCAAGAAGTTAGAAACGTAACTGGAATTGCAATTACACAAGCATATCCAGTATATGAGACTGGTTATAATCAAGGAAATGAAAGAGTAACAATTGACGTAGCAAATGCGGGTATTCCTACAGCAATGCCCGCTCTTGGCATCATTCACGATGCAGATTTGGGTAGTAATAGCAATGGATATGTAATTATATCTGGTATTGCTGATGGAATTGATACCTCAGGATATTCCGAAGGTGATGAATTATATGTTGCAGTTGGAGGTGGTCTTACAAATACCAGACCAGCAGGTTCAACTGATTTAATTCAGAAAATTGGTACAGTTTTAAGGTCTCATGCAACTACTGGTTCAATTCTTGTACAAGGTGCAGGAAGAACAAATGATGTACCAAACACAATTTCCGTATCAAGTAGTATCACTGCTGGTGATGGATTCTATGGAGATGGTTCAGGTATAACTGGATTAACTCATTCCCAAGTATCAGGTGCTATGGGTGATGTAGTTGATGATACTACTCCTCAACTAGGTGGTAATTTAGATCTTAATAACTTTGATATTACTGGAACTGGTAATATTACCCTTACTGGTATTGCATCAGCAACTTCATTCTCCGGTGATGGTTCTAACTTAACTGGAATTGTAACTTCAATCACTGCTGGTAGTAATATTTCTGTTGATAGTTCCACAGGTTCTGTAACTATTACAGGTCTCGCGAATACTGCAAATATAGTTAGTGATACGATAGATACCGGAAGTCTCAATGTAACTGGTCTTTCTACATTCTCTGATGATGCCAATTTCCAAAATGTATCTGTTGGCGGCACATTATCTCTAAGTGGTGCAGGTTCTCAGTTCTTTGCATTTAATGAAGATACAGTCAAGGTAAAATTTGCAAATTGGTATTCATCCAATGACCGCCAATATGGTATGGGTCAACTTTGGTTTGAAACTTGGTTTGCTGCTATTGATAATAATCCATCACAATCATTAAGAGACGAAAGAAGAATTGGTTTTTATCTTGAACAACCAAATAATGGTTCATCCGACTCTGGTGGAACTAATAATCTTCATCCTACTAATGATAGGATGCACATTGATATTAATGGAGTATTTGTTAGAAATAATTTTGAAGTAGCTGGTGATTCAACATTCTCTGGAAATGTTTCTATTGCAGGAACATTAACTTATGAAGATGTAACTAATGTTGACTCTGTGGGACTTATCACCGCGAGAAGTGGTGTTGACGTAACTGGAAATATCTCGGTTACAGGTACAGTTGACGGTCGTGATATTGCGTCTGACGGTAGTAAACTGGATGGTATTGAGTCAGGTGCAACAGCAGACCAAACTGCTGCTGAAATTTTAACTTTAATCAAAACAGTTGATGGTGCTGGTTCTGGTCTTGATGCTGATACTGTTGATGGTATTCAAGCTTCCCAGTTCCTAAGGTCTAATGTTGCTGATATTGCAACTGGAAACATAACATTCCGAGACAATATATTATTCTTTGATAATACTACTTTCTCAACATTTGATTGGCAGAATTATCAAGCAGATGGTGGGGATTTAACTTGGACTGTTGGTGGAACTAGCGGTCCAGAAATGGAACTTGAGAGTGATGGTTCTAACTATTTAAATGCTGAATTAAGAGTTGGTGGTAGTAAGGTTTGGCACGCTGGTAACGACGGTTCTGGTTCTGGTCTTGATGCTGATACTGTTGATGGTATTCAAGGTGCAAGTTTCTTAAGGTCTGATGATAATGATACTTTCACCGGAAATTTAGCAAATAATGGAAATAATTATATTACTTTTGGACCTAACTCTACTTGGAGTAGATACTTAAGAGTCGGTGGAAATGGATATCAGGGAAATACCACCACTGCAAATATTGCTACCACAAATGGCAATTTACATTTAGATGCAGCAGATGGGAGTTTTGCATCTTATCTTAACTTTTATGCCGGTATAGCGGGTGTTGCCTTTGGAAATGGTAATAACGGGGTCGTTGCTTGGATGGGTCCAGATGGTGACTTGTGGAAAGGTAGTACGGATAATACTGGTTCTAAGTATTGGCACGCTGGTAATGATGGTTCAGGTTCTGGTCTTGATGCCGATACTCTTGATGGTAATGAAGCATCAGCATTTTTAACTACTAGTGATACTACTGTAGTAAAGACTACAGGTAATCAAAGTATTGCTGGGACTAAAACCTTTACTGGTATACCAGTATTTAATGGAGGGACTTCGGGATCAAGTGCCCCATTTACTGTTGATAGCACTCAAGTAGTTACTAATCTTAACGCAGACTTACTTGATGGTATAAATTCCGCAAGTTTCTTAAGGTCTGATGCTAACGATATTTACACCGGAACATTGACGGGAGCCGGGAACATAAGCTTCTCTGGAGGCGTTATCGAGATTGGCGACGGATCTGGTTCTGTTGCAATGACGATCAATGATGGCTATGGCAACGCAAACCTTTGCTTTAACCACGCCAGTGGAGTTCCTGATGTAACTGGTAACGCCTTTAGAATTACGACCAACGTTGATGTCACAACAAACGCAACAATCACATTCCAGGCCAAGTCGAACGTCACTGCAAATACTGCATTAGCACTCACCTCGCTGTTCACGATGTCGGAGACAGGCGCAACCTGCCTTGGTAACACTGTCTGGCACGCTGGTAACGATGGTTCAGGTTCTGGTCTTGATGCTGATACTCTTGATGGTGTTAACTCTGGAAGTTTCTTAAGGTCTGATGCAGACACCACTAAAACTTCTGGTCAACTTCTACTTAATGATAGTATTACCATTCGTTTTGGCACTGGTGCTGATGCTCAGATGTTTCACAATGGGTCGGATATGTATTTCGACTTTGAGGTTGCTGGAGATAGTTGGTACTTCAGAGACTCTGGTGATAGTGCTATCTTCGGATTCGCAGAGTCTACTGGTAACTTGAGTCTTTATAAAGGTAGTGTTCTTGTGGGTGATGGTGGTGATCAATCCACTGTTCAGATCAAGAAAGCAGATAATGATACTTCCGATCACATTCAGTTCTATAACGGAACAACAAGAATGGGCGAGATTGGATGTCAGGATGATACTTGGTTAAGAATCAACCAAGTGACTAATAAGAACATTTATACTCCACGATACATTCGTGCTGATAACGGATTCTTTGTCGATGGTGCGGGTTTTGGTATTAACGGAAGTGGTACTTTGGTTTCTAATACTGGAGCAACTATTGCAGGTAATACTGCTTGGCACGCAGGTAACGATGGTGCTGGGTCTGGACTTGATGCTGATACTCTTGATGGTGCTCAACCTAGTGTATCTGCATCAAACAGTACTATCGTACAGAGACACAGTAGTGGATATATTTACGCAAACTACTTCAACACTACCCCGAACGATGTTACTTCTGGTGTCACGAAGGTTCTAGTTGAAACTGGAAACGACGGGTTTATGCGTCATGGTACAGCGGATGCTATTAGATCATTTATTAATGTAGAGTCAGGAGCTACTGCAGACCAAACTGCATCGGAGATTCTTACTGCTATTAAGACAGTTGATGGTGCTGGTTCTGGACTTGATGCTGACTTACTTGATGGTATTAGTAGTGCAAGTTTCTTAAGATCTGATGCTAACGATACCGCGACAGGTGCTCTGACAATCGGCAATGCCGTTTATAGTAACTATACCAGCGCTGACACTGACATTACAGGTCTTGTAGCAGGGTCAACCTTTGGATCACTAATAGAAAGCTCACTTAATGCACATTTGGTTGTTGGTTTAAGAGATAATGATGTTAACGACAGTTTCTCTGTTGTGTCAGGCAGTGGGAACTATGCCACGGATAGTACTTACGACAAGCTGGTATTTCAAGCTAAAGCAAATGGAACGCTAACGGCTAACGGAGGAAATACTATCTGGCACGCAGCAAATGATGGTGCTGGGTCTGGTCTTGATGCTGATACGATTGATGGAACTCAACTATCAAACTTGATGACTCTGAGTGGAACTCAGACTATTACTGGAGATAAGGACTTTGACGGAACTCTTACTTATGATTTGATAACTGGTCCTAATACTAATACTAGAGATAAGATACGGGTTTGGAGCGGCAATCCATATAGTATTGGAATGAAAAATGGTTTTAGTTATGGTGGATTAGGTGGTTCAGGCACTAACTATGCAATGAGCTTCCAGATGAGTGATACTACTGATCGTGGTTGGTGGTGGGGTGACTCTACTCATACTGATGCACAAGGTGCTGCTTCACTGACTACATTGGGCAAAATGACTCTTGCACATTCGTTGAGAATTGGTTATGGAGAATCTGATACCACTATTCCGGGTGCTACACATAGATTAGACGTAAGTGGTTCTATCCTAGCAACAGGAGATATTACTGCTTTCTCTGACATCAATCTTAAAGAGAATATTGAAGTTATTCCTAATGCACTAGATAAAGTATCTCAGATTCGTGGTGTAACATTTATACGCAAAGACTTAGATGATAAATCCAGAAAGTCTGGTGTGATTGCACAAGAAGTTGAAAAAGTTTTACCTGAAGTTGTAACCACCACTGAGGATGGAACAAAGACTGTTGCATATGGAAACTTAGTTGGTTTGTTGATTGAATCAATTAAGGAACTGAAGGCAGAAGTAGAAGAATTGAAAAAGGAGCGTAACTGATGGCATTACAAAGTTCTGGACCTATTTCACTAAGTCAAATACAAACTGAGTTTGGTGGTTCAAACCCCATTTCTATGAGTGAATATTATGGAGTAGATACGGGAGTTCCTGCTTCTGGTGCTATTGACTTATCTGACTTTTATGGAACTTCTGCTTCTATATTTCCATTTACTTTAAACATCGCACTTATTGCTGGTGGAGGTGGCGGTGGTAATGCAACCAGTGGTGGTGGAGCAGGTGGTGGTGCTGGTGGACAATATAAACCTACTAATTCCAGATCAATACAATCTGCAACAACTTGGACAATAACCGTTGGTGGAGGTGGTAGTCCAGGATCCAGTGGATCTAGAAGTAGAGTTTTTGAAGGAACCACGCTGATTGCTAACGCAACATATGGAGGAAAAGGATCGTCGAATAATGCTGAGGCAGTGCAAGGTGGTGGTGGATCTAAATGGTATCCAACAGGTAGTAGTCGTACTGCCAATGGAGCAGGTGGAGGAGATGCAAGCACCACTTCTGGATCTGGCGGCGCTGGCGGTGGCGGAGGTGGCACGGGCGCAGGTGCTGGAGTTAATGCCAATATATCTATTTTTGGAATCGGTGGTGCTGGTGGTGCTGGACTGAATAATGCTACCTATGGTCAGTTAGCAGGCGGAGGCGGAGGCGGCGGTGGCGCATTAGGAGTTCTGGCCGGGTTTGGTGGTGCTGGTGGTGGTGGTGATGGAGGTTATAATTATGACAGTCCTTCTCTTCCAGCACAAACTGCACAGAATGGTGATGCAACAACCGGTGGTGGTGGAGGAGGAGGATCTGGTGCACAATCTAGTCTCTATTCCGGCGGAAATGGGGGAAGTGGTCGTATAATTATTCAAATACCCGATAGTGTCACAGCATCAAGTACATCAGGTACAGTATCGGTATCTACGAGTGGAGGTTACAGATATTATACTTTTACTTCTAGTGGATCAATCAGTTGGTCAGACTAAATAAATAAAAAAATACTATTTTGATATGGCACATTTTGCAAGATTAAATGAAGATAATATTGTCCAGGAAGTTATAGTAATTTCCAATGATGAAATATTAGATGAAAATGGAAATGAAAGTGAATCTATTGGTATTCAAATCTGCAAAAACTTATTTCAATATGACCCAGACATTTTAGCAGAAGTTGGTGTATCTACTGGTCCAGTAGATACCATATGGAAACAAACATCATACAATAATAATTTAAGATTTCGTTATGCTGGAGAAGGATATACTTACAATTCAACTTTAGATGCTTTTATTCCACCAAAACCATATGAGTCTTGGATATTAGATAATTCTACTGCTGACTGGATTGAACCACTAACATATCCAACACTTACTCAAGAACAATTTGATTCTGGTTCTTATTACGTTTGGGATGAAGATGCTTATCAATCCGATAATACAACTGGATGGGTAGAAGAAACAAAACCATCACCATTTGCATCTTGGGTAAGGGAAAATTATATGAGAGATGCAAATTGGTTACCTCCAATTTATGCACCTACATTAACTCAAGAACAGATTGATGCTGGTTCTTATTATACTTGGGATGAAGATGCTTATCAAGCAGATAATACTACTGGTTGGGTATTAACAAGTCAATAAGATATAAGTTTTTATAAATATATGCAGGTAAAGAATTAAACGTGGAGAAACAGCTAAGATGGCTTCTAATAGAGAATTATCACAATTTGCAAGTAAGGTTGTAGTAAATGATACAACAGGAACTATAAGTTTTGGTACTACTGTAACAGATTTAGTTGTATCTGGTGTTTCTACTTTTAGTAATGTAGTAATTGGTGGAGCATCTACTTCACTAGTTGTAACTGGTGATGCTCATATATCTGGCGCTGTAACTGCAACATCATTTACTGGTGATGGTTCTGGATTAACTGGACTGAACGCTTCAAATCTTACTTCTGGTCTTGTTCCATCATCTGTTCTTCCAGCAGTGATGATCAACGACATCTCTGGGAATGCTGGTACTGCAAGTGCTTGGGAAACTGCAAGAACTTTTGCTATTGTTGGAGATGGAAGTGGTTCCGTATCTGTTGATGGATCTGCAAACGTATCACTAAACCTCTCCGTTACTGGTGGTGATGCAGACACTCTTGATACTCTCAATTCTACGCAGTTCTTGAGATCCGACACTAGCGATACGATGTCGGGTACACTCACCGCTAATTTCTTTGCTGGTAATGGTTCTGCATTAACAGCATTAAATGCAAACAATATTACAACAGGAACTCTAAGTAATGATAGACTTCCTGCTACTCTGACCAAAGATATTAGTGGTAATGCTGCTACTGCAACGAATGCAGCGTCTGCAGGAAATGCGGATACCTTAGATAGTCTTAATTCAACACAATTCCTGAGATCTGATCAAAGTGATTCGATGACGGGAACGTTAACTGCAACTGCCCTTGTTGGTAATGGTTCTGGTCTAACCAATTTAAATGCTTCCAGTATTACTGGAGGAACTATTTCAGCTGCCAGACTTCCATCTACCATGAGTGGCATTTTTAATGGAAATGCTGATACTGCAAGTAGATGGGAAAATGCAAGAACCATTAATCTTACAGGAGATGCATCTGGTTCTGTTTCAATTGATGGTTCTAGTGACGTAACACTAACAGTTAGCGTGTCTGATGCAGCAACTGCAGCAAATGCATTAACACTTGGTAATCTTAATTCAACTCAGTTCTTAAGATCTGATCAGAGTGATTCAATTTCAGGAACTCTGACTGCAACTGCCTTTGGTGGTAATGGTTCTGCATTAACGGCATTAAATGCCTCAAATATTTCTACAGGAACTATTAGTAATGATAGACTTCCTGCTACTATTACTAAAAACATCAGTGGTAATGCTGCTACTGCAACGAATGCGAATAACTTAGATAATCTTAATTCAACTCAGTTCTTAAGATCTGATCAAAGCGACACAATGTCGGGAACTTTGACAGCAACTGCTTTCAGCGGTAATGGTTCTAATTTAACAAGTCTAAATGCTACTAACATTACTTCTGGTACTATCAGTGATAGTATACTTCCAAATAGTATGAGTAGCAATATTACAGGAAATGCTGATACTGCAACTAGATGGGCATCTTCAAGAACAATCACCCTTGCAGGAGATACTACTGGTTCAGTTTCACTTAATGGTTCTGCGGATGTAACTTTATCTGTTACAATTAAAGATGATAGTCACAATCATACAATTGCTAATATTGATGGTCTTCAAACTGCATTGGATGGTAAGGCATCATCAACTAATAACTTTGTAACGAGTAATAGTGTTACTGAAATTATTACACTATCTCAAGCATCTTATGATAGTTTAGTCTCCTCAGGAAGTGTTGTTTCCACAGTTCTTTATGTAGTCGTTTGAGTTATGTTTCAACTTGCAAATAAAATATTTAAAAGGAGACTCATAAATGTATAACGAATTTGATCATAGTAAAGACTTTTCAAAAGGATTTAAAATACTTCACAAGCAGGATATTGGAAACTGGAGTAATATTGGTAATTTTGATGAATCTGATTTCTTTGATTTTTTGTTTAGACGGCCAGTAGTAACCGAGACTCCAACTCCAGAAGAACCTGATGGATCAACCCTTATATGTGGAAACTCTTATTTTAATAATAACCGTGTCACAAGTATCTATTATAATGGTGTAGATCTTTGTGCTACTCCTCCCGAAGATATAGCAGAACCAGAAACACCCGAACCATCAGCAAATATAATTGGTAGATTGTTGTTACAAATAGACACTAGAAAGTTTTCAAATATTGGTTCAAATACAGCCATACCATCAAATAAAAATTTTGAGGTTGCTGCTACTGGTAGAAGTGGACTTATCGATATTAATTGGGGTGATGGGACTTCTGATGCATCTGTTAGAGCAGGGAGAATAAGACACGTATATCAAAACCCAGGAATTTATACAGTAACAATATCAGCAAGGTCAAATTTTAATCTAAATTATCCTGATATTGGTGGTTATGGAAATTGTATATTATCAATTGATTATATTGATGATGTATGGCTTGCTACTGTTTCTCCTCTTGACGTACGTGGGTGTATAAATTTACAATCAATAAACTTTCCATCAAGAGATATATTTAATCGACCTTACGGAAAAGACCAATTTTCCACTCTCGAAACTATTTTTGAGGGATGTGGAAATTTAACATCTATTGATTTTTTTGACACTTCTACGGTTCTTGATTGGAGTGCTACTTTTGCTGGATGTTCGTCCCTAAGAGGCATCCCCACTTACGATTATTCTGGAGCTCGTCAATTTACAAGAACTTTTGCAAATTCTGGATTGGTATTATGGGATTCTACAGCACCTTTTAATAAATCTTCTGAGTCATTCGTTGAGACCTGGTTTGGTTGCTCAAATCTCAAAGATTTTCCTCCAGGAAAATTTGATAATATATTTCAAAATCTCACAGATGCAAGCGCAAGAGCAGGTGCTTTTAGAAATAGACTGACTGGTATATTTGAAGGTTGTGCGTTAACTCCCACATCAATTGAAAATATCTTGGTTTCATTAGCTAATACAAAAGTGAGAGACAAAAACAGGACGTTAGTACCACTGACAAATGTTAATGCTGATTTTAATGGTGGAACCAATGCTAAAAAATCAACTTGGACTGCAGCTGCTAATGATGCATATAATACTCTCTCACTTAGAGGATGGAATATTTCTTTCAATTCTTAATTAATAGGATAAAATATGTCACCTCTATTTTCTTGCACTAACGCATATACTAATGGTAGAAAAGTTTCAAAAGCTTATTTTAATGGAACTGATCTATGTCAAGATGCATTTTCGACTCCAGGATTAATACCACCTGGTGCCGTTGGCACTGCAATCATTGAAATTGATACTCGTTTATATCGCCGCGAGTCAACTTTTGGGACTGGCAGCGTAGATCCAACCAATAGAGAATTTTCAATTGCTATACAAAATTATACCACTCCAGATATTGGTGCTGGAAAACCGGCAATTGTTATTGACTGGGGAGATAATACTGTATTTACAGGTACTAGTCGAGGTGTTGATACCAGAGGAACTACTATTGGTACATCTGGTGGCAATATCTTTGATCACACATATCCATCACCCGGATTGTATACGGTTACTTTTAGTAATCTTTCCAAAAATGGATGTAGTTTTTCTTCATCATCTGGAGGAGCATTTGCTTTCCAATCCTTTGCCGCACAATACCAAGAGTGCATTAAAACCGTTAGATTTGAAAACGATACCTGGCGGTTTAGAAGATCAACATCCAATAGATCTTTATTTAGAGACTGCATCAATCTTACGAGTTTTACTGCCCCAACCATAGACCCAATAGATGGAGGATCTTCCTTTTTAAGGGTTAGTTCTCTTGATGGTGCTTTTACAAATTGCAGTAGTTTGACTAGTTTTCCATCTATTAACACATCTAATATCACTCAATATATTGGAACTTGGTCAGGATGCTCATCACTATCAAATTTTCCAAATAATTTAGACTTTACTAATTCAACTGTTCTTAGATCTACTTTTAAAGGACTTCCAATCACTTCTTGGAACTGTAATGGTAGGATAACTGCGTTTGATCTTCGTGGATGTTGGGAAAATTGTACAAATTTGGTTGATTTTCCTGCAAATAAATTTGATGGACCACTTAGAACTGTTAGTTCATTTAATTTTCAAACTAGAACTGTTGAAACTCGAACGCAAGAGTACAATACAAATGCTTTTGAACGTACCTTTAAGAATTGTGCATTAAGTCCACAATCAATTGAAAATATTTTAACATCTTTAGTTACTGGTGGTGCAACAAATATTACATTATCTCTTGAAGGTGGTACAAATGCCGTAGCATCAACCTGGACTGGAAGTGCTATTGCTGCATACAATACTCTTATAAGTAGAGGTTGGACTATTACTAGAAATGCATAAGGACTAAATAAAGATAAGGTAATTGCCGATTGCAATGAAGAAATACTGTCGTCTTTGTAAAAAGAAAGAGTCCAGAGGACAATGTGGATTCGGTCCCAAGATGTGGGATAAGTATTCTGTTGATGATGCATCAGATAAAGAAATTGAAGGTGCTGCATCAGACTCTGGAATTACGGAAGTAAATCTTTCTTATTATGCAGAAGAAGGTCTTAGTGATTGGTTCGGCAAGTCCAAATCAAAAGATGGCAAATCTGGTTGGGTGAATGTAGTCACTGGTGGTACTTGTGCTAGTGATGAACCTGGAGAGGGAACACCTAAGTGTGTTTCATCTGCTAAACGTGCAAGTATGAGTAAGGCAGAAAGAGAATCAACAGCAAGAAGAAAGAAAGCAGCAGACCCCCGACAACAGCAAAAGTCTGGTGCTGCAAAGCCTACTTACGTTTCTACTGATCCCAAAAAGAAAAAGAAGGAAGAAGTTAACACTGTTAATGAAGCAGATATGAGTGGTGCTCCTTCAATTAAGAATGCAAAACCAGCAAAGAAAACCAAGGTTAAATATGATCCTCATATGAAGGTAATGGCACCCCAGATTAAGAAAGAAGAAATGGAAGTTACAGAAGCAAAAGATAAACCAGGTAAGGGTTCAGGTAAGAAAGATGCTTGTTACCATAAGGTCAAGTCTCGTTACTCGGTATGGCCTTCTGCATATGCATCAGGTGCCCTTGTAAAGTGCCGTAAGAAGGGTGCTGCTAACTGGGGCAACTCATCCAAGAAAGAGGAGTTTCAGGGGTTTACAGAGGCACAGATTGCAGCATTAGAAGAGATTGGTGCAATCGAGGTAAACGAAGCAGGACAAAAGTGCTGGAAGGGATATGAAAAGAAAGGCACTAAAAAGATGTTTGGTAAGACTTATAACAATTGTGTCAAGAAAGAAGGATATGCACCTGGTGATGTAGATCAAAAAGTTGGTGCAGTA
>Ga0208427_1000022_pt1 | contig 61105 bp, 77 predicted proteins | sample DEB08_DNA_FD_184532 | JGI IMG/M metagenome (GOLD analysis project Ga0208427, IMG submission 184532) | Aqueous microbial communities from the Delaware River and Bay under freshwater to marine salinity gradient to study organic matter... | ecosystem: Environmental > Aquatic > Marine > Coastal ...
ATGGCAACCGGCTGATTCATCTGCTGGCGTCACGGTTTACGCAACGATTAACGATCTGCCTTTGAGTGGAGTGGCAGAAGGGTCGATGGCGCTAGTCGATTCTACGGACAAGCTCTATATCTTCAGTGATTCGGGTTGGTACTCAATCAGCATAGTGAACACTACGCCGTCTATCAGCGGCGTTAATGCTACTTACACTCTTGCCGCAGATGGCACGGCCACGGTTGTTACGGTTACTGCAACTGACCCCGAAGGCATACCGCTCACTTACAGCATTGTCAGCGATACGTCGGGGAATATTGCGACGGTTACCCAAGGCACTGGAGCGAATACTAATCAGTGGACAATTACGCCAAGCACTAATACGGCGAACGCCGGTAACTTTACGTTGGTATTTAGAGCTAGCGATGGCACCAACATCGCATCAGCAAGCTCTACGTTTACGCTTCAGTTTACAGTTGAGAACAGTAACTACACCACAGCGCTGATTACTTCAGTAGGCGCAAATAACGCAGTTAACAATTCGTTTACTGATAGCTCATCAAATTCTCACACGATTACCGCTAACGGTAACGTAACTCAGAACACATTTAGCCCTTACCGTCATGGTGGGTATTCGACTTATTTTGATGGCAACGGTGACTATCTTGGCTCGTCTTCTAGCTCTGACTTTGCTTTTGGCACCGGAGACTTTACCGTTGAATTTTGGTTTTATGCTACTAGCATTCCAAGCGCAGTTAATATTGTGGATATGAGAAACGGGTCTTCGGGTTTTGTAATAAATTTTCCTAATGGTGTTTTAGGTTTTTATTCAGAGCCTTCTTCTTCTACCTTAAAGCAATCATCAACATTAAATGCCCATGAGTGGTATCACGTTGCCGCTGTAAGAAACGGAACAAACTTTGATCTTTATGTTAATGGGACAGCTATTGGAAGTTCAGCTACCGATTCGTCTAATTTTTCAGCTAACACTACCGTAACAATAGGCGCTAGATACACTAGAGATCAACAGTATTTTCCCGGTTATATATCTAATGTTCGTTTAGTAAAAGGCACAGCTGTATATACCTCCGCTTTTACACCACCAACAGAACGCCTTACAGCAGTAACAAACACCAGCTTGCTTACCTGCCATCTCCCGTATATAGCAGACGGCTCAACTAACAGTCACTCTATAACTGTAAACGGCAACACCAAAACAGAGCCATTCTCACCATACGACTACGGTAGCTATTCGACTGCCGACAACGGGGGGTCGATTTATTTTGATGGGACGGGTGATAGTTTAACTATTCCTGCATCTGCGAATTTTGCGTTTGGAACTGGTGATTTTACGATTGAATTTTGGGGTTATTTTTCCGCAATAGATAATTTTGACACTATTTATATTCATAGTAGTACAAGCGGAACTATTCAGTTATTCTTTGTTAGTGGAAAATTAAGATATAACAACAATTCCGTTGCCGCTATTTTAGATACAGCAACAACAATCCCAACTAATCAATTGATGCATTTTGCATTAGTGCGTTCTAGCGGAACTTCTAAATGGTATTTGAATGGTGTTGAGGATAGCTCTGTTTCTGATACTACAAACTGGACAAATAGTGCTACAAATTTAACAATTGGTCGTGACCCTATAAGCGGACGAGATATGTCAGGGTATCTTTCCGATTTTCGTGTCGTAAAAGGCACCGCTGTCTACACCTCTGCCTTCACCCCGCCCACAGCACCACTAACAGCTATCACTAACACCTCCTTGCTCCTCAACTGCACAGACGCAGGGATTATCGACAAGTCTCAGTCTGTCAAAGTGGTTACGTTGGACGGGAGCGCTAAGTCATCGACAACTCAAACTAAGTACCTGACCTCGTCTATGTCTTTTGCGGCGCAAACAGACTTCTTAAAGGTTGAGCTTCCCAGCACACTTGGTACTGGAGATTTTACTATTGAGTGGTGGGCGTACTTTACAAATATAAATCCAGGGGGAACAAATTACCGAGCCATCCTAGACATGCGCCATTCTGGCGATACGACTAATTTGTGGCTGCAGCAAAGTGGTGACGGGTCGTGGCTTTATTATCCTAACTATCCAACGACAGGTTTCACCTCTTCAACTTTTAGTAATAACACTTGGTATCACATCGCCATTGCTCGGGAAAATGGGACTATTCGTTTTTACGTTGATGGGTCACTGACGGGAAGTGGATCAGATAGCTTTGACTACGACTCTGTCTTTTTAACTTTAAACCATTACTCCACTAGTAGCAGGAGGTGGACAGGGTATGCCTCAGATTTGAGAGTCACCAAAGGCTTGGCACGTTACACCGCCGCAGACGAAACCGCCAACATTCCATCAGCCGCTCTAGGGGGTTAACAGATGGCCGCGTATAACTTTCCCAACTCACCTTCTGACGGCGATACGGTAACTTCAAACGGGATTACCTACACCTATAGCAGCAGCAAAACGCGCTGGGACGGTGCAGCACCATCAGGTTCAAGCACCACGGTATATGCAACGATTGACGATTTGCCTCTATCCGGTGCATCAACCGGCGACCAAGCGTATGTATCAGGTAACAACCGCTTGTACATTTGGAACGGCACCGGCTGGTATAACATCGCGCTGATTAACACGACTCCCAGCATTAGTGGAGCATCCTCCGCTTATGATTTAGCGACTGACGGCACCGCTACAACAGTCACAATCACAGCTACCGATCCCGAAGGCATACCAATTACTTACAGCATTGCGTCGGATACCTCTGGCAACGTGGCGACTGTCACGCAGGGTACTGGGGCTAACAGCAACGTGTTTACGGTTACGCCGTCTACTAATACGGCTAATGCAGGCACGTTCAGCCTGACGTTTAGAGCGAGCGATGGGGTGAATATTGCGACAGCGGTCAGTAGTTTTACGCTTCAGTTTTCAGTTGAGAACAGCAACTACACCACAGCACTCATTACGTCTGTAGGCGCTAACAACGCAGTCAATAACTCCATTGATGACGCCTCTACGAATAACCACACCATAACCGCTAACGGCAACGTGACGCAAAATACTTTTAGCCCTTACCGTCATGGTGGGTATTCGACTTACCATGATGGTAGTGGGGATTACTTAACAGTTTCTAATCAGGCGGCAATAGCGTTAGGGTCTGGCGACTTCTGCGTAGAATGCTGGACGTATTTGAATAGTAGAGATAACGATAGACCGGGGATTTGGTCGAATTATGGTGTTGGGGGTTTTGACGCATCCGCGCTTGCATTAATTGCGGGGCACGGAACCTCAACAACAACTCAGTATCAAGTTGCTGGAAATTACACTGGCGGCTCGTCTTTTATAATAAACGCAGGGACAATTTTATATAAGCAATGGGTGCATCTTGCTGTTGTCAGAAATTCAGGAACTATATATTTGTATGTAAATGGCGTTGAAGAAGGATCTGCTAGTGTTTCTCAAAATTTCAATAAAGATGATATGTGGATTGGAGTAACTGGAGACAACACCACGAAAGGTATAAATGGTTATGTGACTGATTTTAGAGTTGTAGTTGGTAGCTCAGTTTACACGTCCGCCTTCACACCCCCAACAGAACGCCTCACCGCAATAGCAAATACCAGCCTACTAACCTGTCATTTGCCCTACATCGCAGACGGCTCAACTAACGCTCACGCTATTACTGTAAACGGCAACACTAAAACAGAGCCATTCGGCCCCTACGATCACGGTGTCTATTCGACTGCCGACAACGGCGGGTCGATTTATTTTGATGGGAGTGGGGATTATTTAAGTTCTACTATTACTGGTCCAGGTACTGGTGATTTTACATACGAATTTTGGTATTACCCAACCAATAGTTCCTTTGATGGTACATCTTTTAATACACGATCGTCTGGAAATTCTGGTGCTGACGGGTTTGATCTAAACCTAACCTCAACAGGCATTCAAGCTACATACACAAATGTAATATGGCTTAACGTTTCTACTTCAGCAATAAAGGCTTTTAATTGGAATCACATAGCATTAGTCAGAAACAGTGGTACAGTTACGATTTATGTAAACGGCACATCTGTTGGTACCGCCTCTCAAACTAGTAACTTCAGTTCAACATCATTTAACTTATTTGCCAACGTTTTAAATGGTACGGGTCTATCAGGACATGTTACTGATTTCAGGTATGCAACTACTGCAGTTTACACATCTAGCTTCACCCCACCCACAGCACCACTAACAGCAATCACCAACACGTCTTTGCTCCTCAACGGAACAGACGCAGGAATTATCGACAAATCACAGTCCGTCAAAACGATCACGTTAAACGGCGACGTTAAGTCGTCTACTACTCAGACAAAGTATTTAACTTCGTCAATGTATTTTGATGGGAGTGGCGATTCGCTCACCATTGGAAACAATCAGGGGCTTCACATTGGCAGCGGAGATTTTACTATAGAGATGTGGTTCCGCGCAGCAGCAGTCAATACAAATCAGACTTTAATTATAAGACGCTCTTCTGCCACTGCGAGGGGATTTGTAATAACTATAAACCCAGCGTCCGGGCCTAATAAAATAGGGTTTTTAGCAGGAGACACATCTGTTACACCCGTTGCGTGGGACGTGTCGATAAACTCAACTTCAGATTTAAGCGCTGACACTTGGCATCACATTGCAATCGTTAGATCTGGAAATAATTTTTATTTATACCTAGATGGAACTCAAGAAACATCAGCGAGTTGGTCTGGAACCATTGCAGACGATACTAGCGACATGCACATTGGAGTTAATGATGCTGCAACAGTTTATTTTACTGGGTATTTGTCTGACGTTCGCATCACCAAAGGCCTAGCCCGATACACAGCCTTAGACGAAACCGCAAACATTCCATCAGCCGCGTTGCAGGGGTAAGACTTTGTGGACCCTCTTTCGCTCATGGCAATGGCAAGCACTACGTTTAAGGGCTTGCAAGTGCTCGTTAGCAAAGGGGCGGAGATTGAGCATGTAGCGCAAAAGCTGGGTCATTGGTACAGCTTAGTAAGTGATCTTAGAGAGGCAGAGAAAGAGGCAGAAAACCCGCCGTTGTTTAAAAAAATGTTTGACGGCGAGTCGGTGGAGGAACAAGCGCTAAACGCAGTTATTGCAAAGAAAAAGATTGAAGAGCAAGAGAGAGAAATACGAGAGTTAATTACTTGGGCCTACGGTACTGAAACGTACAAAGAAATGATGCAAATGCGTCGCGATATCAAAGCGAAGCGGGAGAAAATGATCTACAAGCAAAGGCGCAGGCAGCGGCGAATGCTAGATGTATCTGCATTAACAATGGCTTCAATTTTTTGTGGGGGGATTGTCTACGGCACTTATTCAATCATTACTAGTGTCTGACAGTATTAGTGTGGATAATATGGATGATAAGTACTGGGAAGCGCTGAACCGAATCACGGCTCATGAAGCCATGTGCGAGGAGCGGTCTAAGACTATTTTTAACCGGCTCGAAAACATCGAAGAGGCGTTAAACCAAGTTCACAAAAATACGTTTCTCATTGGTGTCGCGCTCATTGGCGGTATGGGCGGAATTATCGTGACTTTAGCGTTGAAGTGAGAGGCCATGACATATTTTAAGCGCACCAGATTTAGCGGTATTGCACCCGGCGTCGCGCCCCGTCTACTAGCAGAGCAATTTGGTCAAGAGGCCGAAAATCTAGACTTCGAGTCGGGAGAGTTTGCGCCTATCCCAATCGAAGGTTCTACCGCACATGTACTGTCTAACAGCCAGCGCCGCTCAATCTATTATTACGATAACAGCACTAGTCCTATGTGGGTTGAATGGGATGAAGACGGCGTTAAAGCAGTAGAGGGTCCGATTCCCGGTGACGCTGATGACCGATTGTACTGGACTGGTGAAACCTACCCGCGAATGGGTACTTACACAGGACTATCTAACTGGGCAAACCGCGCCGATTACCGCCTGGGAATACCTGCGCCGCAAGCTGCACCTACTATTACTATAACGGGCACCCTTGATACGACGGTCACTGCCGAAGAAACAGCGTGGGTATATACGTTTGTAAGTGAGTTTGGCGAAGAAGGACCGCCTAGCGAGGCGTCTTTGATCTACGAATTTACGCCGACTACAGACGGCGGCACAACAGGTCAGACTGCAACTATTAATATACCTAGTTACAACGTATCGGGTAATTTTGCGTTTGGCTCACCAGCAAGAAAACGTATTTATCGCGCCAACGTCGGTTCTAACGCAACAGAATTTCAGCTTGTACACGATGTAGCCTACACTGAGACTCAAAAAGATGACTCAAAACAGGCGACTGAGCTTGCTGAAGTTCTTCCTTCCACAACATGGATTGGCCCGCCCGATGACGACACCACTAATTACCCTGATGGGCCGCTGCAAGGACTGACACCTGTAGCGAACGGCATTTTTGCCGGGTTTACAGGCAAGCGCTTGTGTTTAAGCGAAGCGTATCTGCCACACGCATGGCCTGTTGATTATCGGATTACGTTGGAAAATGACATCGTTGCTATTGGCACAACTGCTAACGGCATTGTCGCCCTAACTGATGGCAAGCCGTATTTTGTAACAGGTGTCGACCCCAGCGCCATGTCAGCGGTGCAGATTAATCTTGAACAGGGCTGCGTTAACCCGCGCTCGGTTGTAGATCTAGGAGACGTAGTGCTCTACGCCGGTCCTGATGGGCTGTGCGCGATTTCGGGCACCGAAGGCAGAGTAATCACGCGCGGCCTTATTTCGCCTACTCAGTGGAACGACGATTTTTACCCCGAGCAAATCCGTGCGTTTGAGCATGAAGGCACTTATGTTGCGTTTTACACGGATACTTTTACAAACACACATGCTGGTTGGGTTTACGATCCACGCGCGGAAGAAGCGGCGCTATCTACTATTACGGCTTCTGCCGAGCGGCGCGGGGGGTATAAAAATCCCAAGACGGGTGAGTTATTTCTGATCATAGGGGCGGCTGTTCAGCCTTACCGTGGTAGCACTACAACTAATCGGCTGGGTAGGTGGAAATCAAAAAAGTACGTGACGCCTGTCCCAGTCAGCATGGGCTGGGTGTCATTAAAAGCAAAGCTTTACCCTAGTACAGGCACTAAAAACCGCGTTCTTGTTTGGGCAGACGGTACGTTGATCGCTGACTATTACATCACCTTTGACAGTAATACAAATACATACACTCAAGAAGTCAACACGCCTTCTGGTATATCAGATACAACGTTGTATGAACCTATTATGCGGCTCCCAGCGGTTGTAGGTTCTGAATGGGAAGTAGAGATCCGTGGCTCTGAACGGATACACGAGTTTTGTTTAGCGCAAAGTATGGATGAAATTAGACAGTCATGACTACTGAAGACGGACGCCGCAATCCGCGCTCGACGGTCGCGACTAAAGTCCCCGGTATACCTAAAGTCCCCACTAAGATATCTGCAGAGTTGCGTCAGTATCTTACGTCTCTTGGCGAGGCGCTTGAAATACGTCTTGGCCGGAAAGGTGATCCGCGCGACCGGGCTGTTACTTTACGTGAGTTAACTGACGGCGGTTTAAGCGGAGTGAATTTGCGCGTTGGCACAGTAACTACTACTGGTCCACAAGACGATCCAAATGCAGATTTTCCAGTCGCACCCGTAGGTTTTATTGTAACCGGAGGTTTTTCTTATATATCGCTAAGATGGAATTGGCCGGGACAGTCTTACTCAGGCCATTCTCTAACAGAAATATGGCGTAATACAGTAGATGATAGAACCGAAGCAGGTGGTAATCAAAGAATAGGTATATCACCTGGCACTACTTTTATTGATCGTGTAGGAAGCGACGCAAGTTTTTATTATTGGATTCGGCACGTAAATGTAAACGGCCAAGAAGGCCCATTTAACGCTACAGCTGGAACGTTAGGCCAAACCCAACCCGACACCACATATCTTACCGGTTTGTTAGCGGGTGCAATTACGAGTACTGAACTTGCAACCGCGTTGTCTTCCTCTATTGCCGATATCCCAGACATAAAAACATTGGTTGATAACTGGGAAGTAACCATCCCACAAATAGAAGATATGCTTGGTTTTGATGCTACTGTTACTTACACAGGAGACAGCATCAAACAACGTATTATTGATGCCGAAGGTAATATCTCTACTTTAACAACCGATGTTTATGACAGTAACGGCACATTAAAACTCGTTACTTCTTCTACTTATAACGCTGAAATATTTGATGCGAACGGCGTGTCAAGGCTTTCGGGCCTTGAATCAGAGCTTTATAACTCTGACGGGACGCTCAAGTTAGTATCTTCCGCTGTATTTAGCGCGGTAGAGGCGGAGGTTTTTCCAGATGGTACTAGCTCGGCATCCGCGCTAGACACCTTAAACTCTACTATATACAACTCAGATGGAACCCCAAAAGTCGACTCAACAGTTGTAGATCAACTAACAACAGAAGTGTTTCCAGATGGAACAAGCTCAGCGTCTGCTATAGATGGTCTTAACTCTACTATTTACGACGCGAATGGAAACCCAAAAGTCGACTCAACAGTTGTAGATCAACTAACAACAGAAGTGTACCCAGATGGAACAAGTTCAGCGTCCGCTATTGCAGGTCTTAACTCTACTATCTACGACGCGAATGGAAACCCAAAAGTCGACTCAACAGTTGTAGATCAACTAACAACAGAAGTGTTTCCAGACGGTACAAGCTCAGCGTCTGCTATAGATGGTCTTAACTCTACTATTTACGACGCGAATGGAAACCCAAAGGTTGATTCAACTGTTGTAGATCTTCTTAAAACAGAAGTGTTTCCAGACGGTACAAGCTCAGCGTCTGCTATAGATGGTCTTAACTCTACTATTTACGACGCGAATGGAAACCCAAAGGTTGATTCAACTATTTTTAATCAGATGAAGACTGAGGTCTACCCCGATGGGACGACTTCAGCCTCCGCGATTGAAAACCTATCAAGCGGATACGATGACCCAGATGGGGGTACATCTAGTGTTACTCTGCAGCAGGCTATGGACACACAGGTCACGCTAAATGGAACACTAAAAGGTCAATACACGTTAAAAATCGATGCTGCGGGAACTATTGCTGGTTTTGGTTTAGCTAATACGTCTAGTGCTTCAGGCAACGCAACGTCCGAATTTTTAATCCAAGCCGATAAGTTTGCATTGTTACCACCCTCTACGGTTGCAACCTCATTTCCAACTACTGGCAACTATCAGAATCGCACTATTTATCGGTCAGACTTGGATGAAACGTATTACTACAGCGTTACTGCTAACAACAATGCGGGTGGCTGGGTAACGACTCCTGATAGTTTGCCTTTTATCGTGACGACTACCCCTACTACGTTGCAAGGTGAGACGGTTCCTGCCGGTGTTTATATTGATACTGCATATATGAATAAGGGTCGGGTACTTGATCTTGTAGCAGGCAGCGTTGTTGCTGACTACATATCCGCTACTGTTGCCATGGACGCGCCGTACTTGTTTGGCGGCACAATCAACGTAGGGCAGATAAATAAGCCCACCACCGATCCGCGTACATGGACCGTGTCTGGTAACACGCGCGTCAGTAACTTCTCTGTCGATGCACTTGGCGTGATGCATGCCAATTCTGCTGTGATGGAAGGCATCACAATCAAAGCTCCTGACGGTACAGTGCTTGTTGACGCAGGTGGTATGACAGGGAGCAGCGGCGGCAACCTTGCTTACAACGCAAATTTTAGGCGTGGTGATCTTACCTTTAACTCAGCTACTTCGACATGGACTGAAGACGTTTATTTAGTAGACGGCTTTGTTGAATATAATCCCAATACTAACCCTACCGTAAGCACTTTTCGAAAGGACTTAGGGTACATACGTTGCGGCGACAATGGTAGCGGAGATCCAGTTAACAATACAAAAGTTCCGTCTTATATAAGATCTAATAAACAACGGTTTCCTGTTGTGCCGGGCGAAACGCTGTATTTGTATGCACAAACAAGTACATTGACTGGCTTGTGGATGGCTGTTGCTTACTATGATAACTCTGACGGGACAACTACGTCCGGCTTTGTTACCCCACAAGGTGCTGTGTCTACTTCAAACAGCGATTTTGATTCTAAAAGTATTACAGCCGGGGGCAATTCAAGGCAATTTTCAATTGCTGCGGTAACTGTACCTGCTTCTGCTCAATACGGAGAGATTCGTTTTGGGTCAAATACTGGCGACTACGTTTATTTTTATAACGTAGGCGTGTCTCGCACTCCGCCTGAACTTACTCCTAAGTACGCAGCCACATACATTCGTGATTTGTCAGTAGACACGCTGCAGATTGCGGGTAACGCGGTAACACTTGCTGATAGCTCAACAACTGGCCCTGTCAATACTGGTTCAAGTTACACGACTCATACGCTTGAAACTGGATTAATGCCCGAAAATTCGTCTTTTGTGTGGTTTATAAATGCGATTGTAAACCAAGTTTCAGGAAACCCTTCTACTTATGACCTAGTGGTTAAGTTTTACACTAAAACGGCTACTGGCTCCTATGTGCTTAATTCTACCGACACGATTTGGATTTATGCCTATGGCCTTGACGCGCGCATCTTAAAAAAATCATTCCCAGCCAGCCATGTTGGTGATGGATACATGAAATGTGAAGTAAGGCTTCAGCAACATAACTCAAGTAGTTTGGTTAGCTCTGGGTCAATTGAGATAGCTTACGTCGGAGCAAAAAAATAATGATCTATTATATTTTGCACAACGACGATGGCGAAGTTACAGCACGCCAAGCTAGAACTTTGCCGTTAACTGAAGGCATGGAGGCTTATGCCGCGCAAAAAATAGAAGTTAATGAGGAGCAATATCAACGCTCAACTGGCGAGTTTTGTTTTGTTGACACTGAGGTTTTAGCCCTTGTTTTTCCCGTGGCACAACCGTCAAAGGATCATACTTTTGATTATGCTACAAAACAGTGGACAGTATTACTTGCTGATCAAAAAGCAACTAAATGGTCCGAGATTAAAGCCACTCGCGACTCAGAAGAATTTGGCACCTTTACATGGAGCACGCACACGTTTCAGTGTGATGAAACAAGTCAACGGCGCATACAAGGCGCTGTCCAGTTAGCTCAGCTGGACTCAACTACTACCCTGGATTGGACATTAGCAGACAATTCAGTGCAGACTTTTAATGCTACGGAGCTGCAGCAAATAGGACAGGCGCTAGCAGCACACGTCAACGCATGTCACGTTAAATCTCGTACAAAACGTGGGGAAATAGACGCTGCAACAACTCAAGCCGCGCTTGACGCAATCACTTGGTAATGACGCAGTTTGTGACGCAGTTGATGTCCTAGCATGTCTAATTAACCCCTGTAATGTTGTCCAGCAAAACCTGTTAAGTCTTAGAAAATGCTGATAAATCAGTCGATTACGATCTGATTCCGACCCGAGCCTCCATCAAAAATGGCGCTTGTAAGTGACTGTTTTACAGAAATAAAAAATCTTGTTATCGTTTTTCTCATGCAATGACGCAGTTTTGACGCACTTCATGAGGAAGCTATGGCATCGATCCGCAACCGTAACGGGCGTTTTTACGTAGAGGTCCGAAAGGCTGGATACCCGGCTGTAAGCAAGACTTTTGATACTAAGACCGAGGCTCGTCAGTGGGCGAAGCGGACGGAAGCAGATATTGAGTCCGGCGCTTTGCTGGCACGCAAGCGACAATCTCAAAAGAAAACGACGTTTGGCGACCTGATTGATCGCTACATCGAAGAAGTCCACCCGCTCAACAACTTTTGCGAATCTAAGATTGCTACTTACCGTTTGACGCAACGCGACATCGGGCACTACAAGCTGCATGAAATTACGATTGAGAAAGTGTTGGACTATGGTCGGCAGCGTAGGCTTGGCACAGACGACAGGAAAGGTGTAGCACGAAGCACGCTTAATACTCAGCTGCAGTATATGGCGGAGCTCGTCGAGTTTGCTCGTATCTCATGGGGCATGCCATTTGAAACAAACCCTGTGAGAGACGCGCGCTACGCGCTTGCGAAGATGAAGTTGGTGGGTCCGAGTCGCAAGCGTGCACGTAGGCTCGCCTCTGGTGAGTACGAAAAACTCATGGAAGCGTCAAAAGGGCACTGGATTTCGCACTTCATTGTTATTGCTGTGCATAACGCTATGCGTCTTGGGGAGATACATCGGCAGACGTGGGAGGACGTGGACTTTGAGAACCGCACACTCACGATACGTGATCGCAAAGATCCTCACGAGAAAGAGGGCAACGATGAAACAATCCCCATGCTCCATGAAACATGGACCCTGCTTCATGGTCTATGGTTGTGCAGCAAGCAGCGGGGCAGGGTGTTCTGTCAGGTAGCTACAGCAGGTGCTGTGTCAGACAAGTTTGCAGACGTAGCCCAGTTAGCCGGGTGTCCTGATCTGCGTTTTCATGATCTTAGGCACGAAGCGTGTAGCCGGTTGTTTGAGCAAAAGCTGTCAATAGAGCAAGTAGCGCTAGTTTCAGGTCACAAATCGTGGGACACGTTGAAGCGCTATACGCAGTTAAGGCCTGGAGAAGTGTTGGCTGCTATAGAGGGTAGTTGATTACTTTGGATTCAAGGTAAGCCGCGACTTCGGGGGTTGGGAACAAATATTTTTTGCCGTGTTTAATGTACGGCAAATTTAGTTGGCCACGAGCGGCTTGTTTGTAGATTGCGTCATTTTGTACTTTAAGCAGCTGTGCGATTTCTGGCAGGTCCATGAAAGGACCATACTTTTCAATTAACAGTTGCTCCATCAGACAATACCTCGCTCAGAGGCATACCATTCATGTGTAGACCATATGTTTTTAAATGCCATCTTTAACCTCCTCTTGAGTTTTTATTAATTTTTCTAAGTACCACAGTGCTTTCTGTAAATCTTCAAGAGGTTTGCCTTTATACTGATAACGCCACAAATACTTAATGCAATTCCCTTTGCAATATCCTTGAAATTCAAGAGAAGACATAGATGCTTCGATTGCAGTGATGCATTCGATGCTTCCTGTATTGTAATGAGGGGGGCGCTGAACTGCGTCTGACATTGCTACCTCATGTAGGTTTATTAGAGCAACTAATAGGTAAAGACAATACCAAAATGGAGTGCAAATGCAAGTTAATTTATAAGATACGCGACGATTGGGAGCAGTTTTGCATCTAGTTGATTTTTAGGCGTTTTATCGTCTGGCCCAACGATTTCTAACTTATTATTATTATTATTATTTTTCTTTTTGATAACCAACCACTGTGGAGTACGAATGCTTGATTTGAGTTTTGGTTTAGGGTACTTGAGTAAGTCGTAGCAAAGTATTAGTTGGCCTGCGTAACCAAGTGGTGGAAGATCTTTTTCTAGCCTAATAGCGCATACAGCTTTATACTGCTCATCAAACACAGAACCAATGGCGCGGCGTCTGTATTGGACTTCTGTACAAGTGCGTAAAGTTGTGCCGTGCACCCAAGTAACAGGAACGCGAAAGCGGTCTGCTTCTATGGGGCAGTAGTCTGGATCAATTTCATGGGGATCAACTTCAAGGAAATTAGCAAGTTTTGCTACGGCTTCGTCGTGTAGCTCGGTAATGTTGTTAAGATATTGACTAAACGCACCTTGGGTCCAACCTAATGCTTTAGCAGCTTCAGATTGATTAGTTTCAAGCGATCTTTTGCGCTCTTCCCATATGCGGCGAAGATTTTGTACTGCTGTTGGGAGTGTACCTCCCATATTGCTATCCTCCTGATAAGCAATGCCGCGTTATTAGCTCTGCTAACTCTTTAAACCGCAAGGCGTCGTGCACAAGCTCATCTTGTGTTGCTGATTTATGTACATGTGGTCCATAGAATACTTGCGCTGACTGCTCCCACCCCACAGCCAGGATGGTAGTCTGTTGGAAATCACTCATTTTTGTCAACCAAATTTGCTGCAATTCGGATAAACCAAAGGTGACAACCGTTGTTTTGCGTTTAGGCAACTTTATGTACTTGTATTCAACCCATAAAGAACCGGCGGGTCCACAATAAAAAGCATCAGGGACGCCGCCGGTATAGGTATCGTGGATTTTCCAACGATACACTTCGGGTGAAAGATGCCGATGCACGGCTTTTATGAAGCCGTGCTCGTTCAATCAGACTTACTTATCGAATGGAGTATTTGCATACTCGTCGTAAATTTGTCCTGCTTTTTCGTAGGCTTCTTTCGTGGCCCAACCCAGTTTGTTGATAGTAATGTTCTGGTAGCTTGAGCCACCTGCTTTAGATGTCTTTAGCTCAGAACCGACTTCCCAGACTGTAGCAAAGCGGTCGCCGCCAATGTTACGAAGGTTGGTATTCCATAGCTTTGAAGTTTTGGCTTTGCTTTTGTTGAGATGAAACATGACTGGTTGATCTGCGACTTCTTTTGTCTTGGGATCAATAGTCAACACCATGTGAGCGTGGTTTTCGTATATCTCGTAGTTCTGCTTGTTTGCATCGTCAAGATTGTCGAGGTGTTCGTGCGCTTCAGCTTCTGTTTCGAAGTGATATGCACGGTAGTCATTGACTTGCACGCCATACTTTGGCTTGCAAGTCCAATAACAAAACACCGTGATGTTGAGGCAGGTAAAGCCTTTTGGAAATCGCTCGTCGGTTACGATATTGCGAAAATCACCCGGCTTCCAATCGCCTTCACCTTCTTGTACTACCTTAGATGAAGCATGAACCTGTACGATTTGCGGAATGATGACGTTGTTGCCAACGTTCTCATTACCACGACCGATGCCGTTCATAACATCTTTGAGGTGAGCAGGGATTTTGTCGTCAAGAATTGCTAAATCATTCATCTTTGGTTTCCTATTTACTTTCTACGAAAATTTACTTTTGCTTCTGTAAACACATCTACTCCAGGGATATCAGCGCCGCCGTCCCATATTTCTTTGCATGGCTTGACGTTTAAGCGGCGTTGAAAAAATGTCCCAACCGAATTAGTTTCGATTGCGTGTTGGATAAAGGTGTCCCAGTCAGTTACTTGCGGGCGTCGTTCTTCTGTAATGACTATAGACATCAGATCTGTAGAAGCTTTTGTTTGACCTTCTTTTTTCATCAGAGTAATAAGAAGGCTGTCTAATTCTTGTTTGTATTTGTTTGCCTCTTTTAGAGTAGTGTTAATTTGATCAATTTGATTTTGATTTTCTCGTTTAAGTTCAATGAGTTGACCAATTGTAATGTCTTCTGGAATTTCAACTGGATCAAATTTTGCTACGGCGTTCATGCTGTTTTCCTTAGTTCATTAAGTTTATTGAGTACGTTTAGTAAGTCTTCCATTCGTCCAAGTTTGGTTTGTAACTTGTCGTAGACATCTGGCTCCCAAGTGTCGCGAGCCGCAATCTGAATCACTTCGGTCTTAGCTGTCTGACCGGCACGGTAGATTCGTCGATTGAACTGCTGATAGTGCTCAGCGTTGTAAGTGGGTGATGCCCAGATAACTGATGTAGCGCGAGTTAACGTAAGACCGTGACCTGCAGACTGTGGGTGTGCATACACAACCTGCAGCTGACCTGACTGCATGTGATCAACGATGTCTTTGCGTTTGTTGGCAGGTGTGCTGCCGTCGATAAAGTCGTATTTGATACCGGCTTGTTTTGACAGCTCGGTTAACTTTTCGCGCTCGTGTCGCCAGTTGAAAGCAACAAGCGAGTGCTCGCGTGCTTGTACAAGATCCAAGACCAGCTTATAGCGGTCATCATGTACCGTGATAGGTGTGCCATGGTCGTCGTAAATGGCACCGGTACACAGTTGCAATAGCTTTTTAACTTTGGCACCAGCGTGGATTGCATTAATTGTGCCTTTGCCTGTGTACAGCACTGACTCGTCAGCAAGTGTGTTGTATTGCTTGAGTATTTTAGGTGGCAGATCCACATACATGGTATGGACAGACTGCTCTGGCATATCAAGGCAGGCTTCCAAGGTGTAGCGGATGTTGATGTCTTTAATAGCAGCAGCAACAATTTCTTGTGCTTCGGGTTTGTCGACCCATACGTTGGCAAAGCCGTTGAATTGCGGTGTGCAAACAGCGTTACGGAAACCGTAGAACCTATGTCCGAGACGAGCGCCGTCATCGACTAGCAGGGTAGGGTGCCATACGTCGAGAATTGTGTTGCTATTAGGTGTGCCAGACATAGCAATGCGGTACTCAAACAGCTTTACTAGTTTTGCCATGGCTTTACTGCGCTGGCTGTCTTTGTTTTTGAACGCCGTAAATTCGTCGATACAAATGGTGTCAAAGCCATCTAAGGCTTGCGGGTTTTTGACAAGCCACTTTACTGCGTCGTGATTAGTAATCACGATGTCTACGTCGGCTTTGAATGCGTCTGCCCGGTTGCGGGCGTATGCGATGGAATACTTTAGTTTCGGTTGGAACTTAGTGCAGTCGTCTCCCCAGCTGGCACCGAGGATGCTAAGGGGGGCGAGAACGAGAAGCTTACCTCTACGCCGTTGGGCGTATGCGTCGAGTACAGAACGTGTTTTGCCTGTGCCGGGATCGCTTGTGATGAGTACTCTGGGGTTATTGATAATGAATTGGGTTGTTGTTGCTTGGTGTTCAAACGGCTTTTGCATTTTTCATTTCTCATATTTATTAGCTTTTTCCAATTACTTTTAGTTTCTTTTGAGCTTCTTCAATTACTATTTCTTCAGGGTCAGGGTCTTCGCCTTCGTCGTATTCAGGTGCAAGAAGTTGTATTTGGAGGGTGCGGCCATCCCATTCATAGGCATCGAGATGTATCTCGACTTTTATCCGCATATGTCCTCCTGACTGCAGTAGTATTAGCCATGCTAATACTAGTGCTCAAAAAATACAACATTTTTATCCTGTGATTCCCAGCAAATTGTGCATGCTGCACAACTGGGAACTCGGCCAATTTGTTCAGGGCAGACTAGTTTGGTACGACCAAAGTGCCAGTCTTCTGGTCTGCCCTTAACACATGATGTGCTAAACAAAGTAGCAGTATCGTCCGAAAAGCGAACACGGCATCTCTCCTTATATTTGTTGTTCATTTTGACAATGGCATACCCAATATCTGAAAAATTTCGATGGTGGGTATAGCCATAGATATGTAAGTTGGATATGTGGTTGAGCATGCATCGCCACCACGCAACGTATTCTTTGCAGTAGAAGTCGCCAAGCACATGCAGCCGGATCACGAAACCTGCTTCATGCTGCATGGATAATGTTTCAAGCTGCTTGCGAAGTAGGGGTAGAAACTCAGGGTGTGTATGATCGTAACGAATTGCAAACGGCATGTTGTTACCGTAACAGTTGTCCCATTGTTCACAGTAGTCGGGGCAACTGTTACGTTCTTCGAGCGACAATGAGTACAGCGGCATTCCTTTCCAGCTGCCTTTAGTAATACGTGCGCCTAGTTTTTTGTTATTCCGTCCCGATTTCAGCATATTGGCTGCGGGCGGTTTGACGCTTTTTAAGTATTTTGTCCTGAGTCGACGGTTTGGGTTGGGTGTGTTCGCGATTAGTAATGTCATTACATATTTCTCTAGCTAATGCGTTTTTTGTTTGTCGGTCGTATTTGCCTACGATTTTTACGTGTGCAGGTTTAAGCTTGTAGGTAGACCAAAAAACTGCTTCTGGCGGATCTGTTTTTAATTTGTATTCGACGGTAGTTCCGTCGTCTCGGATGAAGAAACATCTTGAGATACATCCGTCTGCGTCGAGCAATCCTGCGGGCATTGCCGTTCTCTCCGTGCTTGTGTGATAGCTTTGATAAGAAAAATAATTTCAAGAGCTGTAAGAAGCCTTGATAGCCAGATCATTGGTCCCCCTTGTTGTGTTTTGCAAAGATGATTGTGCCGATTGCTAATAAGAAAAATAACGGAAAAACAAAGGCATACATTCCAGCAATCAAGATGTAGCTAAGATAAAAAATAATGAAGATTGCTGTTGCAGCTGCAAAATATTGCAGCGTTTGGATAAGCTGTTTCATATAACGGCCTCACATAAAAAAAGACCCCGCCGAAGCAGGGTCAAATACTTTTAGGAGTTCTCCCCCATGAGCAGAGGAGTTGGTCAGGCTATTCGACACCCCATTGGCATGCGGGATCGTCACCTTGTCTGTACGAACACCATCTGCATGCTGATTTAGATGGGTTCGGTTCAAAGTTAAACTCACTTGTCATACGTGTAGCGCGAGCATGAAACCCAGGAAAGAAGGCCATGGCTTCAGCTCGGGTGTACGATTGTTTAGTTGTTTCAGCGTGGTCGAGATACCACAGCTCGGTCTGCACATACTCTAAGTTCGAATACCGTATGAATGATGCAATGGCGTAGAGCAGCGCTTGTTGTGAATGGCCGATTTCGTTACCAAATTTTTTACCGGTTTTGTAATCGATAACGCGTGCGCTGGTATCTGATTCGTGCACTAACGCGTCAAGTTTGATGCGCGCCCATGTGCGGTTTTCAACCCAACCACATGGTTGCCACTCTTCGGTAAATGCCCATTCGCCTTCGAGCTCGACTTTTGCTTCTGCAAATAACTCTCGTAGCTCTTCAAACTCAGCTTTGAATTTTTTAAGCGACTCGGGGAATTCACCTAGTGTGCCATTAACGTAGTCCTCAGCTTCTTGGTGTATTTGTGAGCCGCGATCTGCAGCAGGACTTGATGGTTCTGGTATGCGTTTAACGCGAGATAAAAATGTTCGGTAAGGACATTCTTCAAATACTTTGAGAGCAGAATAAGACCACGCAGTTACCGGGCCGAGTGGAGCTTTGTCAGTAAAGAGCTTATCTGCATCTGGTCGAGCGTCTTGCGTAAGAGCAACAGTCATATTGTCACCAGTAATTTTTGCAGGCATTAGTGTAGCTAATTTTGCTGAGCATGCAAGAGTGCAACATCTTGCTCTTTAAAGTATGTGTTAATCAGGCTTTGTATTTTTAAGTCGTCAGCTTGCCACTGAACTTCAACTCCACGGATCGCACTTTTTGTAGGATCAGAGCCTGTAGGGCGTTTACGTACAAAAACAATGTTGTTTCTTTGTAGGCGTTTTCTGAACTCGTGTAATGATAATTTTGCGTCAGCGTATACGTTAAACACATTTCTAAAGTGATCAATGGGTATAAGAGATGGCAGGTTCTGGTGCGCGTTAGATATCCACAGCTTTATGTGACGTTGCGCTGCATCAATAGCGCCGCTGTTCATCACATCAGTTACATTGATGTCGAGTACTTCAGAAAAGTATTCTATGTTGCCGTCGCGTATAGCGTCGCAGTACTCTTCGAAAACGGACAGTGATGCAGTTTTCATCATTGTTTTTGCGTCGTTGTCGATAGGCATGCGGACAAGCGTCTCGTCATATTTGAATGTGGATAGCGCGCCTGCAAAGTGCAGTAGCTCGCGTGGTATCAGCTTGTCCATTGTTGCAACTAGCTCGGGATGCGCCTCAACTAGCTTTTTCTCTTGACGCGGTGCAATATTGTAGCGCCTGTCTCCCGGCTCAATACGTATTGCATCGACATGGTTTGTTAAGAAGATGAAACTTGTGTAGTTAGGCACTTCAACTTGATTGCTTCTCATCTTTCGGATTGTGACGCTGGGCTCAGTAATTTGGTTTTTGAGTTTGTTTGCAACTTTTTGCATAGCAGCGCTGCTTGCCATGTGAAACTCATCAACTACGCACAGCAAAGCTGTTTGTAAGTACGAGTTGAACTGCTCTTCAAGATTTTCAAGTGTTTTAACAGGCGCTTGGTCTTCGCTGAACAGCGGGCGCAGTACAGAGTACGCAAAGACACCTTTACCTGTGCCGGGTACGCCGCTGAGTACCCATGCTGTTTTGGCTTTCTTTTTGGTTTGATAAATGTAAGCAAGCCAGTTTACAAATCGCTCTATCTCTTGGTTACCGTCTCCTAGTATATGTTTAAGCAACGTGTAAATAGTCGGACATCGCTCTTGTATTTTGCATGCATAACCAATGCTCAATGGTTCTTCTGGTGCAATTGCGTTGAGCATATACATGGTTCGGCGGAACGTGTTGATGCGATACGGCAATGACGTTAGATCAACACTTGGTCCGTCGTGCGTTGGGTCAAAAGCCATGTTTGCGTCAGGCACGAAGTCTGGAGTAGGGCGTCCATGTGTCCGCATGAAGCCTTCAATAGAACTCATAGAGGTAGGTTTGAGTTCTGTAAATTCGTTTAGATTTGGATCAAAAATGCCGTTCCAATATACGTCAGTGTTAAAGTCGCGAAAGACTACCGGGTATTCTGGGCGGCCTTCTTTCTTCATTTCTTCTTCGAACACATCAAAGATTGACTGATAGAAATCGGAGTCAGCTTTTTCAATCAAAAAGATTGGTTCGCCCTTAAAGTTATACATGTAGACGGGGTTATTAAGATTGAACCAGTAAGCGTTGCTATCGCCGCCGTTAATGTTGCAGCGTATGTATGGAGCAGTAGAAATATCTGCAATGCTGATAGACATCTTGTCTGGGTTAAGCAGCACTTCTTCTGATTGGTCACCAACTTGCATGACCTTTATCTTTTCTTCCTTCTTTGACAGTCCAGCTTTTTGACGCAGTTCGTTTTTAAACTTTTGCGATCTGTCATGCATGGCTTGTGCGCTAAGATGTGCCATCCTGCCCAGATCAAATGCGTCATGACTTTTTTTGACTAGAACAATGCGGTTGTCAGGAGAAGTAAACGGGTCTACTTCTGGTTTGTCGAAAGTAGGCGGGGCGATAAAAAGAATTTTGCTGTTATCTGCTACTGATGTGTCTAAGCCATACTTTAATGACTGGCCGTTTGCAGACAGTCCAATCTGGTCTGCAAATACTTGCTGAGTATAGTTGACCTGCTGTAGCCACAGTTTGAGTGTCTTAGGTGGCATTGGCACAGATAGCATCATAAATATGTGCATGCTGACCGTATTGTTTTTCAAGCCAATGCTAGATGAAGCTTGTGCTATGTAACTGATGTGTTGCAGCTCAGTAGGTAGCAGCGCAATCAGCTGTTCTGCCATTGCTTCTAGTTTATCTGCATCAATGTCTCGAAACGAAAGTGCGTCGAGTGTTGATAACGCAATGCCATCGAAGTCGAGCGCTAAAAACTGCGTCAGTCCAGCGCGATCCGTTGCGCCTGCCCGGCTTTCGTCTTGTAGCTGCTTTCGCAAGTTGCCTTTAAGAAGACAATTGCCTTGTGCTGCATGATGCACAATTGCCTGATGCATGTCTCCGATGCATGTTGCATTTACTTCATAGCTGTTAAAGTTTTTAACGTGTGGGTATGGTCGAAACTTGTTTTCTGAAGTGAAGTGTTTACTCAATCGGAGACCATTTGATGCCTCCAAAAACGTAAGCTTCATGCAGGTAGTCTCCTAAATATTACCTGGGCTAATACGATTAGCCACTTTTTTTCTGTTTGGGTTGGCGCATGATCCGTACAGTAGGGTCAGCTTCAAATGTTAAACGCACTTGGTTACGGTCAATTTTCCCAACTGAAATGACAGCGATCTCTTCATCATTCTTTTGCAGAGTGATTTTATCGTTAGTTTTCTGTGTCAATACCAGTCGCGACATATACTACTTGCTGTAGTTTTTAGCGTAACCACCTTCTGCATCTAAAGGCAGGTCAGAAGCCCAAGATGGAGGGGTGCAAAGAGTGTTGATTACCTGTGACATTGTACCATCAGGAGCCTTGTCCGAAGCAACCAAAACTATCTCATCGTGAACAGTTAGTGCAATTGCGGCGTCTGGTAGCTGTTGTTCAAGGCGTAACATGGCGTCTGTAATGACAATTCTTGATAGCGCCTGCACGACGTTCTCCGCAAGTCGCCCGCCATATGTTTTTTCTTTGCCGTTACGTCCTGTATAAACCAACTGTCCGTCTTGTAGCGTTAAATCTTGATATTTAAGCCACATTTTGTTAGGCAGCTGGATGTTACCGTTTTCAAATGACAGCACACGAAATGGCAGCGGTGGTTGGTTGCGTTGCAACGACATCATTAAGAAGTTCTCAAGGCGTCGCCATAGCAATGGAATTTTAGGGTATGACTGCCTGTATTTTGTGACAACAGATGCAGACTCAGCGTCTGTAAATTCTAGTGACGGACCAGCTGCTCCAGCTGCTAGTGTGTTTTGGAATTTTTTAGCGCCCATACCGTAACCAAGACCGAGAATTGCAGTTTTTCCAACGAATCTCTCAGTTGGATGGTCTGTTTTGTTAATGGGTTTGTTGTAAACAGTCGATGCAAAGTTTGAGTAGATGTCGTCTCCGTGTGCAAACTGCATTAGTAGGTCGTCTTGGCCTGCAAGCCATGCAAGCATGCGTGCTTCGATGTTGCTAAGGTCTGCAACATATACCAGCTGCCCCGGCGGAGCGACGAGACACTTCCGCAGCTCACTGCCACGCGGCAGGTTTTGCAGGTTAAGTTTTTCTGTGCCGCCAAAGCGGCCCGTGTGCGCTGCGTAATACCTAAGCGGAGCAGGTAATGTGTGGTCAACTGGGTCTGCTGCTGCAAGAAAACGCGAAGCGCGTGTCTCATTAATTCGTGACTTTACGGCAGTGCGCCCGTCCCAAATGTGTTGTAGGTCAGGATACATTTCACACATTTGTTTCCAGCCTGCGTCGTTTTTGCCAAGTGCAGGTATAGATAGTCCTGTTGTAGGGCTGATTTTTGTTGGCACGCTAATGTTATGGTCCGCCAACAATGCTGCAGTAAACTTTTGATTTGAGGCCAATACATCGCGCGTGTAACCTGATGCATGAATTGCTGTTTCACTCGCCATGATTTCTGCTTCATGGTACGCGGTTAACCGTTCTCTATCGATACGCAAAGTCGGTTCGCAAAACATGCGGGTCGTGAGGTCGATCAAATTAAGCTCGGATTGCGGGAACGTTTCGTGTAGCTGCTTGTATATTGCATAAGTCAACGTCACATCTTGTATGCAGTATCCGGCGATCTGCTCTTCAATGTCAGGGGGTAAGTCAACGATGCCTTTTGCGTTGATGAGCTCGTCACCTTTACGCATTGTTTTGTCGTGGGGAAAGCAGCGCTCAGCAGTTGCACGCAGCGATGCAGACATGCCGGGCCAGTAGCCGCGCGACATAGCTGCAGTATCTAAGTAGTACGCAGGGCGATAGCCGTAATAGTGTGTCAACACAAAGCCGTCGAACGGCGTGTTGTGACACAGCAACTTCACGTCTTCCCAGTCAAACTCGGCGAGTGCATCGGCGACTTCATCTTCGCCAACCCAATACGGCTCGTCGTCGTTTACTTGGAGACCGACACCCCACACTTTGAACTTTGGAGCACGGACGTACTCCATTGTAGTGATTTTTGTTAGAGAAAGTTTGGTGTCGTAGTAGGTTTCAAAGTCAAGAGTCAGGAGCATCTTGCTCACTTGCATTACCTCGCATCTTGTTAGGCATAAACACAACGGCGTCTTCGTTCCATGCACTATCAGCCGTGGAAAGTTGAGTGATAGTGCCGCCGCGCTCTAAAAATGCTCTTGTGTCTTCTGCAATTTTTTTACTTGCTGCTTGTTTCTCCGGTGTCGGAGAAAGGGTTGGGCTTGCTCCAGGCATCGTTGTATACAACAAGCCCTCTAATGAATGGGTGCTCATCAGAAAAATGTATCCATGCAATGTTGTTGCGTGCACAGCTTTGTAAAATCGAGGCGTAAGCAAAAGAGCAGCCGTCTCTGACAAGCTGCTGCAAATACTCCATATCTTCTTGCGGCACTCGTTTCCAAGCTGATCCCCCGTGGTATTGACTGTCTATGCCTAGACAGATCCATTGCCAATCAGTTGGTGTTATATGGCGGCGATTTATTTGAATTGTTGTTAACAATGATTCTTTGAAATCTCTTGGCGGCGTCGTGCTCATATATCAATCTCCTATTGAAATTGATATTAGCTCCGCTAATGCTTTAGTGCAACAAATAAGTTGTAATGCCCCATGGAGCTTCTTCGCTTGCATCGGTTGAAACCCAAATAACAGGGTAGGGGGGCTCGTCAGGAAACTCATCGGACGGACGTAAATCTGTAAAGAACACCATACCTTCTGGCTCTATGTAGTTGTTAGTTACCCAGTCAAATACGGGTTGGAACAAAGTGCCGCCGCCACCGGCTACGTTTAGGATACTTTGTGTGAGTTCTTCATCTGCTGTGACATCGACAATGCGCGCTTCGTCAACTTGAGTGTCGCATTGTATAAATACCATACGCTCGGGGCGCATATCGTTGTGAATAGCTACAATTTCTGACAAGAACTTGTGAATCTGATTGTAAGTAGAACCAGATGTGTCCATGGCAACAACGTATGTGCCCGGTCCCTCGTCGTGCATTGATGGAAAGTACTCGTCTTCGCTGATGTAGGCACGGTGGGGGCGTCGCCATGTGAAGTCGTTTTTGGTTGTTGCTGCAAAGAAAGGCCAGAGGTGATCGCGGAAGTCGATAGTAGCTTTGCCTAGCTTGTCGACAAGGCGTTCGATTGATCCCGGTAACTTACCGGCTTGTCGTGCAATCTCAGCTGCTTGTTGTACTGCAAGATTCCAGTCAACTTCAAGTTGGCCTGCATCAACGTCAATGGCACTGTTGTCTGCATCTGTTACATGGCCCCATTTGCATGGATCACCTGCATCTTCGGGTAGCAATTCGTAAATTGCTTCAGCTGACATGTCGCGATACTGCGGATCATGTAATCCACCGTCAGGTAATACAAAGCCGCAGTCGAGCAGAATGTGGTTGATAGCATGGTCGCACGCAATGTTCCAGCGAGTTGGATCACGTCCGTTGCGGCGAGTCATGTGGTTGTTAGCGCAGTGCAGTACTTCGTGTGCAATAAGTCCCAGTAACTGCGATGCATCTTGCTTCTCCACAAATTTAGCGTTGAAGTCTAAATGTGTGCCATCAGTAGACGCAGTCTTGCAGTCGTCGCGTTCGCGAACTTTTAGTTTGAGACTTAGCACGCCAAAGAACGGCTCGTTGAGAATAAGCTGCGACCGTGAGCTGGTCACAGCTTTGTAGGTTGGTGAATGTTCCATGTTATGCCACCAGTTTGGAGGTAAGTACTACTTGGTTTAAGGAATCAATGTCGACGCCGGATGTGTCAATACGTCGTCTAGCTGCTTGTTTGCGAGTGATTTTCTCGTGCATCTGACGAATGTCATGAGGATCAACAAACTCTTTAGCAGCAGGCCACGATTCCAGCAGCTGCTTGAGTGTGTTGCATTCCAATAGAAGCTTTTTGGTTTGATTGTAAAACTCGTTGTAGCGGTCTGTTAGCTGATCAAACTGCGTTGCGTTGTCTCTAACTGCTTCTTCGATTTTGGCGTTGTCTTCATCTGAGTTACCGCCAAGTTTGCCATTGTGCAGACTGTGTACATAAGCATTCCGCCCGCCAAACAACTTTCTTTCTGTGGGCCAATGGAAGTCTATTCCACGTTCTTTGTTGTCAAGTTTAAATTTGTAATTGACTCTGTCAGTTTCAACGTGAGTAATGTTGATCTGACGATCATTTAATGCAGAACGGTTGTCTTCGACAAATTGACGACAAGCAACTTGAATTGGATCTCCGTATGCACCTTGCCAGATTAGATTTTTGATTTCTGCTGACAGCGTTGGCTGCGGATTGGCTAGTTCAAATGCTCGAATAGCTTTGCGATGAATGTGGTTTTTACGATCTTTGGTAAGTCTTACTGAACCCATAGTGGTCTCCTTAGAATACGATGGATGCGTTGTCGGTAGTCCAGCTTTGAACAGCTGGTTCAGTGATTAGTGAACGGTCTTTGCCGATGATGTCTTTGACTGCGACAACCTGATACTCAGGCGGCAAACGACGCAGGTACGTAACGATTGGCTTGATGTCCTGCTGGTTTGCACGAGCAGACAGCGCGCCAGCTACGGCGTACAAGGTAGATGCAGACGTTGGAACACGCACACTGCCGGGGCTGCGAATAATCTGATCAATGTCAGGCAGCTCGTGGAAGATCTTCCGATGTGCAATGAACTCACCAGCTGCGCCGTCGCCGATGCTGGCTGCAATGCCGTGAAACTCGTCAGCAAGATGTGGCAGCTTACGGTTGAGTCGCATCCAGCTACGTGGCGTTGGAAACGCTTTTTCTTGCGTATCTGCGTCATGCAGCAAGTTGGGTCGGTAACGCAAGAACGAAGGAATCGATGGGTCGCAGCCGGTTTTGTATGCATACGCGCAGAAGTCGTCAACGTTTGGCTCGACAGTGTAGTGCTCGAAGCGATCTGCAACCGCTTGACCCATGTCGTTAGCACCAGCGCGGTCGTATGTGCGGTTACCAGCAGCAATAATGATAGTGTTAGTCGGTAGCTCGTATGTACCGATGCGCTTCATCAACAGCAACTGAAGCAATGCGTTTTGCGTTGCTTTGGGTGCGTGTGTCAGATCATCTATGAAGAGAACAACAGTACCTGGGTAGTTACTATCGGGGTAATCTTCAGGCACGCCGTATCGGGTGCGGTATGAACCATCTACTTGTTCGACAACTTTGAGACCGCCGCGTACATCGACCGGGTCAAACAAATTGGCGCGGATTTCGTACAGCTTAGCGTTCTGTGACTTGGCGTATTGATACACCATTTCGGATTTGCCGATGCCCGGCGCACCCCAGATCATCATGGAAAGATCAGCCGTGGCACATGCTGCAATTTCTGCAGGCAGTTGGCTGGGTTTAATTGTCATGCTCATACATATCTCCTCTTGAGAATTGCTCGGTTGTTAAGACTGTTAATATCTGCGTGAGCTCAGCAGGGTCTACTTGGATTGTCGTTGGGGGTTTGAAATCTGTAGCGGTGTGCTGCAAATGGTGATGCAGGTGCGTAAGACACCATTGAATTGCTTCTCTGCGGGTTTTGATCATGTTTCCTATCCCATGTTGTCTGGTGCATGTTTCATGAACTGGTGGTCTGTGTAGTTTTCAAAGCAGTAACGACACCAGTATGTTTCGTCGCCCCAGTCTTCGATCTTGTCGTTAACATAGAGCATGTCTTCAGGGTGGTGTGTTTCACCGCAGGATTCGCAAGGACTCATACTTCCTCCACAGCTTCGTCAGTCCAATAATTTGAGTCGTGCAAAACGTCAGGCCTGTACATGGCAAGCTTGGCCTTGACACATCTAGTACAAACACGGCACAAATAAATGCCGCGCGCGTCGTATTCTTCCCAGCTGTAGTCGACATCTGGGTCTTGCTTGCACATGTGGTATGAAAGGTCGCTCATAATTTGGCAATCTCTTGAATTGCAATGTGATGTTCAACAAATTGCCCCATATGCTGATCCTCTATAATCTGTTCTTCAGCTGCGTTTCTAGCTGTAAGCGCGCAGTCGGCTTCAACTTTGATTATCCACACGTTGGTTTCTGCTATTTTGATTTCGTAGGTATTCATACGGTCCGCTCCTGCAGCGTCTTGATCTCCTGCTCGACGCGTTCCTTCCACTCTTTTTCGGTACGCTTACCTTTCCTGGTAAAGCTAGCGTTACGCAGCCGTTCGAGTGCAGCACGTCGGCGGTTTGCTTGGTTCTTTTTCATAAAACTCCTCGCTCCCACAGTTGTGTGATGAAAGAAAATAGCCCGACTAATATCAGCGCCCACGCGTATTCTGGGATATCAGTATCCATGGGACTTGCTTTTGTAGTCGTTGGGTTCATTAGGGTCAGGTTCGGGTGGTCCGGCACGATCGCGTTGCTCGCGGTAAGCGTCGAAGCAGTCTTCCTCTTCATGCTCCGCATACGGCCCCGTCCTGTCGTGCCAGTGTGAGTAGTCATTACTTGGGTCGTCCGTGATTGAGCACGGCATGCGACCCTCGGCAGTATCAAGTAACATGGCATATGCCTCCGTGTGGTCTTTGATTTGTTGGAGTAGGAGTTTGGTGATGTCAGTTGTCATCGTTATCTCCGGTGTAAGGATCACAATCAGTCCAAAAGTTGAAATCAGCGTTGCCGTCTTTGCCCCCGATATCTCGGAGTTTTTCTACACAGTCCAAAACAATGTTTTCGGTAAGATGGCGTAGCTTTTCCATGGCTTCTTCTTCGGTATCTGCATGAATGTCAAAACAGATATCCAAGGTAGGCCAGCACATCCATGTCCATTGCGGTTTTGTGGCAATGTCATTCGTCATCCTTCCATCTCCATTAGCTTGTTTTCTATTGCTACTTCTCGCAGGCCAAATAACGCGTCTTCTATGGCTTCGCTTTCGGTTTTATTGTCGTCGCTAAAAGACGTGTATTCGTTACCTTCGTTGTCCCAAGCTCTAACGTGCCAAGTGCCGTTAATTAGCTGGGGTTTTGTGTGGTTGTTCATGACGCTGTTTCCTTTGTTACATCTACAACGCGTGTATGGCTGGTCATTTTGTGGTGTCTGATCAGCCACATTTCTTTGTCCATTGCAGTTTTCTTGGGGCTAGGTTTCAGCAACATGTTTCTCCATTTGCCGTCACTGGATAACTGCTGGCATTGCCAAATGTGTTTGCGTTCGTTCATGACGCCACTCCAAAAAGTAATTTGATGTGGTAACGCATTACGTCTATGGAGTCGGACATAAGACACAAAGCGCTGCCTTGCTCGGGGTAGTCTGCGGCTAGCTCATCTAGCTTTTCGTAGGCTTCATCGAGGTGATTTAAGATGGCCTGCGCTTCACTGCTCATGACGCCACTCCTTTCGGATCGTGAGTGCGCCAGCCGAGCTTGCGGTAGGGAAACTTGTCGGTCTTGATCATGCCGTATGATTCATGGCGCATGGTTCGTTTCATGAAGAACAACAGCACGCTGACAATAGTCCCGGCGGTGAGTGCTGCCATCATGCCGCTGAACGTGCCTGCGAGCAGGAACATAAGCAGCACAGTGACGAACAAATCGACATAGATGTCGTAGTTAATGACCCTGCGGACACCGAACTTGAACAACAGAAACAACATGCCCGCAGCGGCTATGAGTCCCGCTAATAACATAAGTCACTCCTTGGTTTTGATTGGTGGGGTGCATAGAAAGTTGGTAAGAATGTCGCGTTTGTTAGCCGTGCTAGTACACAGCTCTATGATTAGTTTTTGGATAACTGGTCGGTTCTCTGCACGGACGCACGATTCAACGTGAGCTGCTGCCATATCAGTTAGCTTGGTCCATGGGTCATGGTTGAGGTTGTTAGTCATATAGGTCTCCCGTAAATTAATGCGGTACTTGGTGTTAGTTCGTCAGGCGTGGGACATGGTGGGTGGTACGTGACCCATGGTTTACCAAGCCATTTGTTGTGGCAGGGTCTGTAGTAGACAGCGGCTTTTCCTTCTCGCAGTTTCTTTACTAAGTTTCCTGACTGAGACAACGTGTCGCATGTGTGCCGCACTTTGTTTATTGGCAGACCTAGACGCGTTGCAATAGTCCATGCATCAAATTCTTCGCCGCTTCGATACAACCTTGTGTCGAGAATGCGTTCGGCAACAGTCATGTGTCAGTTTTTGGTACGACAGAGAGCACTTTGTTCGCGGCTTCCTGCAACTCTACGTTTGCTTCTTTAGCGTCGTTGAGTGCATCAAGTGCCAGTTGTAGGTCGTCTCTTACTGCTACAAGACCCGCCTGCGTTTCTTTCATGAGGTTTATAAACTCTTCATCGGGGGTGAATTCGATTACAAATCCTTCGTTTTCTTCTCTAGGCATAACCATGCTCCTGTAATAAAGGTGTGAATTCTTGGTTTTCGGTGACGTTGATAACCAGCACGATGTCGCCGGTTTGGGTTACGCGGTACGTGATGGCGACTGTGTCACCGATACCAGCGAATGATTTGATGCCGCTGATGCTGAAACGTTTGTCGCCACGGTTACGTGTGCGGTAGAACATAAGCTGCGTTGCGTCACCCTCGACAAACTCAGCGTTTACCGCACGCTTTTCCCCCGGCTTCATGGTGTCGTAGTCGATACCAAGCAGCTTGGCGAAGGCACGTACTGATGCGTTGGCATCAATAATGTGTTTCTCAAGCATGGTGCGGGTTAGTTTGAGTACAGCAGGTGGGTTGCTGCCGAGTGTGACGACGTTACCGTCGTTGGTTTTAATGTTCATGGTGGATAGTCCTCTGAAGTAAAAGCCCAATCGGCTACGATCTCTATAGGCCATTCAGTGCTGGGTTCTTTGTTGTCTTCGACGTTAGTAACAGTGATATCTGGGTCGTAAAAATCTAACCCCCTGTCTGTTATTAACAGATCGCCTACAATCTCATGCATATGTTTGTCGGCAATACGGAAAGCTTCGTCGTAGTTGTCGGCAATGACATCTATAAACTTGTCAGTAATAAACTGGCCGTGAAATCGGTAGTAGTTCATTGCTCCTCCACTTCGATTACTTCGTACTCGTCGCAGTTGAGGTGCTTGTAGCTGAAGTCGTCCCAGTAAATTTCTTCGGCTTCTTCAGGGCTATCAGCCTCCACGTAGTAAACGACTAGGTTGGTTTCTTTCACGTAGACTCTGTAATGGGTCATTCATCAATGCCCTCCGTTTCCCGAATAAAAAACTTGACGTGGATAAAGCCGCCCTGCATCGATGAGATGGCGTAATCAAATGGGCAGTTCTCTACCCAGTTAAGGAAGCTTTGAATGTTTTTTGCTTGCAGTGTCAGTGCCATGCTTCATGCCTCGTGGTTCAGAATTAGGTGCAACGATTTCGATCCACTGGGACGTTGCCGACCAGTTGGCATCCAAACGCGAGCAGTTCTTTACGTTTGGCAGGATCTCCTCCTGTAGTTAGTTGCCCAGCACGCTATGGCCCCAGGCTCCCCCGGCCCCCGGTGTCGCCGGGTTCTCGGGTGTGAAATAAAAAAAACCCCGATGCCAACTAGTGGCACCGGGGTGGAGTGAATTGGTCAGGCTGGAGCGCTGTGATACTCCTGTAGTTATTGCCATGCCGCCTGTTGCATGGCTCACCAGCTGAACTGCACTGGTTCCTCCTGTGTAGTTGGTGCCAGATCTTTCCCGCCGGTCACAGCCAGCGGGACAGCGAGGTGTCTGGCGAAACCTCATGGTTGATTAAGCGGCCAGTCGCGCGTCGAGCATCTTGGCGCGGTTAGCCATGAAGCCAGCGAGCTTGGTCGAGTTGTCCTTGGCTTTGAGCTCGTCGACTGTGTTCTGCATGACCTGCATGGCTTCGTCGTATGTAAACGCTGGCGTAGGCTTGAGCCACTCACCAGTTGTCTCGTCGAGCACAGACGGGTTGAAGAACAGCAGGTCAATGTCGAATGCTTCGCCGTCGATGCCCAGCTCAGCCATGATCAGAGTCTGTGTCTGGAACAACAGCTCGTAGTCAGACTGGACAGCTTCCTTGATGCGCTCGGCAGGTACGTCGTGTACACCGACCTCGTCCATAGCGGACTGAGCAAGGTCAACGCCGTAGATGCCGCCGGACTCCGCTTCCTGTTGCGCCGCGCGTTGGAATGCAATGTCCAGCTTGCGAGCGTTCCACATGATGCGGTCCATGATGTTCTGGAAGAAACCAAGGACAGCAAATGTGGGGAACGGAGCTGACTCGCGGTCGCCGTTGCACTCGAAGGCGGCTTTGGCAAACGCTACGTCGATGGGCGTATCGGCGTCGGTAAACCCAGCAATGTAGTTGGCAAGGTTGGTGTAGAAGGTGTTGCTCTTGCCTTGGCAGAGACGGGTCAACGCACCGGGGATGAATGATTCTTTCATGTTCATAAGAACTCCTTTCTGGTTTGAGATTAGTACTGCTAATAATGCAATGCAAGAAACTATGTCCTAGTAAAGTCTCCTGCATGCTCACTGGTAACGACCGGCTGCGAGGAACGAGCAGTCGTTGTGTCTTCGAATACGATGTCGCCGTCGTGTTCTGTGTGGTACACGAACGGTTGATCGTCGTCTGGTTCATGGCACATGGTTCACATCTCCATAAACAGAAAGTCGACAAGAAGCGACAAAGGCAGTAGCCACCACATGTGACGTGCTACCCATACGCGCATACGGTTCTTGGTCCACCGAAGAGCCCTGATAACAGGGGTCATGACGGTGTACTTGGCGTCGATCCACCAGAACTTGAGCCCATAGCGGAAAAACAAACGCACATCCGTGCGAAGTTGGTTCATTGACATGGTTCATGCCTCCTTAAACGTTGACCACGCGTGTGATCAGGTTGTATTTGCTGGCCTGCTGAATCATGTGAGCAGTGCCGCGTGATTTGTTGTGAGAGAACGCAATAAGAGCGTCTGCGTACTCCGCCATTTTGACGTTGCGCTTATAACCAGCGCTCTTGCCGTAGGTGTTCCACTGAGCAGGGAACAGAGTGAGTGCGTAGCCGTGATCTCTGGCGTACTTCTCGCCTAAACGATCTGCGCCTCTGGCATTACCAGAGACAATTTCAATTGGCTTCTTGGTTCGTGACAGGCACTCATCACAGGTGCGCTTGAGCAGATCGTAGTCGAGAAAGTCGCGAGATCCGGCGATGATGATGCGGTGAAAGTCGGACATGCTTAGTCCCTCCATTCCATGTAGGTGTGTGTTTCAGGGATGGGCTTCAGGTTGAGATGCTTGGCAAATGCCTCAGCTTCTTCTCGGGTAGCGAACTCTTTTGGCAACCATGAGTTCTCGTCCTCGTAATCGATGTAGTCCGTGTCAGGATCACCGATGTAGTGGCAGACAATGAAAGTGGTGCTAGTTGGGTCTTCGTGTGGACATGCGTACCACTTACGAAGCTTGCGAGTGTGGGCTTGGTAGCCGGGTTTGAAATCATGGTCCATGAGAAATGCCTCGTGATTCATGGATCGATATACAGTGGTGTACATCGATACAGGTAAAAAATGGGTAAAAAGGGCAAAAATGGCTGTGGAGATCGACGAAGATCGCTACAAATAACTGCATGTACCAGCATGTACCAGCATGTACCAGCAATGTACCAGTAAAAAAGACAAAAAAGTTAATAAAAACAACTGTGTACCACTTGTACCAGCAAAAGTGAGTTTTACTCGTAGATAAAACGTGTTTTTGAAAATCGGGTTATGTGTGAACCCAAAAAAGGTGGTACAAGTGGTACAAGTGGTACAAATGTGTGAAAAAGCAATTAAAACAACAGGTTACAGCTGTGCCAGAAGTGGTACAGAGCTGGTACAGAGCTGGTACAAGTGGTACAGGCCTAGTCGGCGTCCTTGAACACGTCCAGCGTGAGGAACTGCCGCCGTGACAGGAGCACGTCTACAGGCACCATGTCGCATGCATCATGCTCCACGATCTCTGGTTCATGCACAGGGATGCATGGTTCATGGTCCAGTTGCAGGTCGAGTTGAGTCGGTATCATGGCAAGTCTCCTTATCGGTAAGAGCGACGTTGTTCGGCGTCGAGTTCTGCGTTGAGCTCACGGAGCATCTCCATGGCGAGATCCCAGTTGCCGTGCTGTGCTTCATGCACCCAGCGACGACGCTTGATGGCACGTAGGACTGGAACGAAGATGAGGTTGGCGAGGAAACGTTCGATGGCAACGTAGATGTCAATTACGAAAGTGATGAGTTTGAACATGTTGTAACTCCTATCAATCGAGCGTCATTGCTCACAAAACAGACCGACCCACGACGACGAAGGAGGAGGGTTACTGCCAGACAAGGTTCGATGCATGCGTCATGAGACAAGGTTCATGTACCGCGATCCGGGGTTTGGGGTTGGTTGTGCACGGGCAGGGGAGACAATGAGTGAGTGATTTAGATAAATTTTTTCAAATTTTTTTCTAGCAAAAATTTTTTGCAGCCCTATCTTGTACTGCAAGCGCTGGGGGGCCGTTTGTGGATAAACAGTTGTGTACGCTCTGTAATGAAGAGCTACCAGTCAGTGAGTTCGAACAATACCCAAGCGGAAAATGGCGCATGCAATGTGAACCATGCCGCATAAAGCATAAGCAGCGTAAACGCCACATGGCTATGCAGCAGTCGCATGAGGCATATATAAGAAACCTGCACACGAAGCTTAAATCCACGCGTAAGAAAACCCATCTCTGGAACTTGGTTCCTGAAGACTTAATTGATATTTGGGCCGAACAGAAGGGTAAGTGCGCGGTATCGGGCGTTGCGTTGACACATCATCTGGATGGGTCAGGAGTCAAAGAGTTCAATGCGTCAATTGATCGCATCAACAATGATCAAGGTTATTCGCGAGAGAATGTTCGCTTAGTTGCCTACAGAATCAACATCATGCGACATACATTATCCACAGATATGTTTTGGTGGTGGGTCAAGACTATCCATGATCACTCTTGTGATTAAGTATTAGCGCAGGTAATATTAGAGGCATGTCCGATTACCAGACAGAAGCATACGCAATAGAGGGTCTGGCTGAAGCTGTCATCGGAATTGGACTTCGCGATTCGGGACGACAAGTTTTGGTCTACGACGCGATAAGTGTGCAAGACATATTGGAAAGCTCGGGTTCGGGACTTTCGTTTGGCGCGTTCTTAGAGGCTTTGAATATAGAGGGTCTCGGTGAGCGCGCACCTATGTTTATTTGGTTGGATGACGACATCAAATATGAGCTTAAAGCAGTTGGCGCAGGATCAGGCTATCGACTCCATTAGTGATCCTGCGGAGTTAACGCATTCTGAGTTCCAGTCCCACCTACCTTATATGGGCTTGGACTTAAATTCCTTGACGGTGCAGCAAGAGAAGTTAGTCATGCTCGTTGCATCAGGTATGTCGATTGCAGCTGCTGGAAGAGCAGCGGGTTACTCGCATAGCAACAAAGTTTATGACGCGATGGCACGGCCCGAATGTAAGCGGGCGCTAGAGTACTTTCGTGAGCAGGCGCGAGAGAAGGTCAATTTCACGGTGGCTAACGCACACTCTATGTATATGGAGGCGTACTCCGCATCTGCTACCGCGACCGAGATGAAGAATACGACGGACAGTCTCGTCAAGTTGCATGGGCTGGTGCAGAACGAGCCGCAGACGCAGGTCAACGTGCAGATAAATGCATCGGCTAAGCAGCTGGAGCGGCTGTCGGACGAAGAGCTGATAAAGCTGGTGGGAAAAGACGAGCACTACTTGGAGCCTGTCGTTGGAGGTTGAAAAACGAGAATGCAGCGTCTGCAGAACGTTTCAGCCTGAGACGCTGTTCGCAAGCTCTGAAAGTAACGACTGTGTGTATTGCGTAGCTAAGCAGCAAGAGGCTCTTCCTGCTGCGAAAGAGAAAGAGGAAGAAGAGCCGCCCAAGGAGGAGATGAGCCTTGAAGATAAAGCTAAAGCAGAACTGGCGCTACGCATCCTTACTAGAAAGCGTCTGCTCCCGTTTGTCGAACGCTTTAACCCCGATTACAGCGCTGGCTGGGTCCATAAAGACATCTGTCGTCGGCTGGAGCAGTTCAGTCGCGACGTGGCTGAAAAGAAAAGTCCAAGACTTATGCTCTTTATGCCGCCTCGACACGGCAAGAGTACGCTTGCGTCGATTGCGTTCCCGGCTTGGCATCTGGGTCGACACCCTGACCACGAATTTATTTCTTGCTCGTACTCAGGTTCGCTTGCGATGGGCTTCAGTCGTAAGGTCCGTTCGCTACTACGTGATCCTTCCTATAAAACAGCGTTTAAGACGCGCCTTGATCCAGATTCGCAAAGCGCGGAAGCGTGGCTTACTACCGGTGGCGGCGGGTATGTTGCTGCTGGTGTTGGCGGCGGTATTACTGGTAAGGGAGCTCATGTTCTCGTCATCGACGATCCAGTAAAGAACCGTGAAGATGCTGAAAGCCAGAATAATCGCGAAGCTAACTGGGACTGGTACACGTCGACTGCTTATACGCGTCTCGCTCCTGGTGGTGGCGTACTTGTCATTCTCACTCGCTGGCATGATGACGATCTTGCTGGAAAGCTCCTTCGAGCGGGTTCCGAAGGTGGTGATGAGTGGACCGTTGTTAAGTACCCCGCAATTGCCGAAGAAGACGAAGAGTTCCGCACCACTGGAGATGCACTACACCCAGAGCGGTATGACGTAGAGGCGCTGCAGCGTATTCAGCGCGCAGTTGGCCCAAGAGATTGGTCGGCGCTGTACCAGCAGAACCCGGTTGCAGACGATGGTGATTACTTCTCACGAAGCATGATCCAGTACTACGACTCAGACGACATAGATTTGGATCGGATGAAGTTCTACTGCGCGTGGGACTTGGCGATTGGTAAGAAGGATCGTAACGACTACTCGGTTGGCATGGTGGTCGGCATCGATGAGATGGAACATATATATGTTGTAGATGTAGTGAGAGGGCGGTTCGACGGCTTTGAGTTGGTCGAGCAGATTCTCGACATGTACGAGCTGTGGCGTCCGTCCATTGTGGGTATTGAGAAGGGTCACATTGAGATGGCGCTAGGGCCGTTCCTAGAGAAGCGGGTCAGAGAGCGCGGTTTATATGAAGCGTATTTCAAAGATCTGAAAACAGGTAGGCGGGATAAGGAGGCGCGGGCCAGAGCCATCCAAGGACGTATGCAGCAGGGCATGGTGCACTTTCCGCGCAATGAGATATTTACCGGGCCGTTGGTTGCAGAGTTGCTGCGTTTCCCCAACGGGGTGCATGACGATCAGGTTGATGCGTTGGCATGGCTCGGTCTCATGATGACGGAATTTGCGGTCTTTACCGCGCCAGTAATTAGAGAGCCATCTTGGAGAGACCGGCTTGACTACTTAGTGAAAGGATCTGCGACTAGGTCACGATCCGCGATGAGTGCTTGATATGGCTACCTATAAAGCTGTGGAGAAGATGACACCCGCCGAACAGCAGGAGGTCTCGTCTAAACAGTGGGATCGTTACGTTCGCGCCCGTGATAACGGCCACCTTGAATACGTTGAGATGGCTAAGAAGTGCGATGCCTTCTATCGCGGGGACCAGTGGGATGAGTCGGATGTAGCTGCACTAGATGCAGAGGGTCGGCCCGCTTTGACTATTAATACGGTGCTGCCGACTGTAAACACGGTGCTTGGCGAACAGTCCACGCGGCGTGCAGATGTGCAGTTCAAACCGCGCCGTGGCGGCGACGAAGCGGTCGCGCACACGCTGACAAAGTTGTACATGCAGATCGCTGACAACAACAAGCTCGACTGGGTTGAGCAGCAGGTCTTCAGCGACGGTTTGATCCTAGACGGGCGCGGCTACTTCGACGTTCGTATTGATTTCAGCGACCACGTCGAAGGTGAGATCCGCATCACCGCCAAAGATCCGCTCGACATTCTTATTGATCCCGACGCCAAAGAGTCTGACCCCAAGACGTGGAACGAAGTCTTCGAAACGAAGTGGATGACGCTGGATGAGATCGAAGAACTCTACGGTAAGAAGAAAGCGGAAGAGCTGCGTTTCATCGCCGAGAACGGTAACGGCTACGGGCGGGATTCAATTGAGTACGAGGAGAATCGCTATGGCGATCTCGATAGTACTGACGATTATCTAGGGGCTGGTATTCCCGGCGACGATGAATATCGCAACGTGCGGGCGCTTCGGGTCATCGAAAGACAGCACAAACGAATGACCCGTGTGATGTGCTTCGTGGACCCTGAAACAGGCGACACGAGAGATGTACCAGAACCATGGTCCGAGGCAAAGGCCAAGAAGTTTGCCAAGCAGTACAGCTTAAACCTAATCCGAAAAGTTAAACGAAAAGTCCGATGGACAGTGACATGCGACAAAATAGTACTTCATGACGACTGGTCTCCTTATAACGATTTTACCATTGTGCCTTACTTTGCTTATTTTAGGCGCGGTAGACCTTTCGGTATGGTGCGTAACCTCCTTTCGCCGCAGGAACAGCTAAACAAAATAGCCAGCCAAGAGCTGCATATCGTTAATACCACAGCTAATAGTGGCTGGATGGTAGAAAGCGGATCGCTGGTGGGTATGTCAGCCGATGACTTGGAAGAGCACGGCGCTGAGACCGGTCTGGTACTTGAGTACAACCGTGGCTCTACACCGCCCGTGAAGATACAGCCAAACCAGATCCCTACTGGTCTGGATCGTATCAGCCAGAAAGCGGCGCTAAATATTAAAGCTATTAGTGGTATCAACGATTCGATGTTGGGCACCGACAGTGCCGAGGTATCGGGCGTTGCTATTCAGGCCAAGCAGAACCGTGGCGCGATAATGATCCAAGTGCCGCTGGACAACCTGCGTAAGACTCGACAGTACCTCGCCGAGAAGATTTTAGACTTGGTGCAGACGTTCTACACAGAGCGGCGCGTCATCATGATCACCAACGAAGAAGACCCGCTTAAACCACGCGAGCCGATGGTCATCAACGAGATGACACCCGAAGGGCAGATCATTAATGACCTGACTATCGGTGAGTACGACGTAGTTATCTCCACCGCGCCCGCGCGCGACTCGTTTGATGAGGTGCAGTTTGCCGAGGCGCTTAACTTGCGTCAGGTTGGGGTCGCCATCCCAGACGACGCCATTATTGAATACTCGCATCTGGCGAGAAAGCAGGAGCTTGCGAAGCGCATCCGTGTACTCACCGGTCAGGAACCACCGACACCGGAGCAGGCGGAAGTTATGGCGATGCAGCAGCAGATGGCTATGCAGCAGTTGCAGCTTGAGATTGCCAAGCTCGAAGCGGAAGTCCGTAAGTTGCAGTCCGACGCGGCGGTCAACATCGCCAAGGTACAGGATATGACTGACGTACAGCCGCAGCTGCGCCTCACCGAGCTGCAAAGTCAGATTGACACCAAGATGGAAGAACTCCAGTTGCGTCGTGATCTGGCGGATCTTACGAATCAGACGCGTCAGTCCCAGGCGGAGACTAATGCTGCAACACGAATCGCTGCAACGGCGATGCAGACCGCTGCTAAGAAGCAGTCTGCAAGGCCGGGGCCGGTAAACATCCCTAACTCGCCTAACAATCAATAGGAGATTGCAAAATGGCTAAGAAAGAAACCCCTGAAGAGCAGTTTGATACGGTATTTGACGTAATGCCCGGTGCAGAGCGCGATACTGAAGAAGTCGAAGCAGTAGATATGAACTTTGGGCTGGGCGAAGAGGAGCCAGAACCCGAAGAACCCGAAACCGAGGAGCAGGAGGAGCCGGTTGCGGAGGCTGAAACGCCTGAAGAAGAGCAGGAGGAAGAGGAGGTAGTTGCCGAAGAGACCGAAGAACCGGTCGCAGAGGCTGAATCTGAGCCAGAACCCGAGCCAGAACCCGAGAAAAAAGAGCACATGGTCCCTAAATCTCGGCTGGACGAGGTGTTGCAGAAGCAGAAAGCCCTGCAAAAGCAGTTGGAGGACATGAAAAAAGCGCAGGAACCCCCTGCAAACGCGCCTGATCCTTACGATTTTGACTCAAAAGAGCGCGAGTACATGAATTTGGTGCTCGATGGCAAGGAAGCAGACGCGGTCAAGCTCCGCCAAGAGATCCGAAACGCCGAAAAAGCGCAGCTTGAGTTCGATATGAACGAAAAAATGCAGCAGACCGTGCAGCACAACGCACAAGCTACAGCGTTACAAGCGGCTGCAAACGAGTTAGAGGCGCAGTTTCCGGTATTTGACCAGAATTCTGAGGCTTATAACGAGGGTTACACGCAGGAAGTCATCGGTTTGCGTGACGCGTTCATCATGCAGGGCTACGACGCGGTAGATGCGTTGACTAAAGCGGCAAATTTCGTCATTAAAACAAACGATTTGGCCGCTCCAGAGCCTACAAGTAGCACTTTGGATGCACGAACTGCGCCGAAACAGAAGCCTGTGGACGAAGTTGCAAAAAAGCGGGCTGAAGTGAGCAAAAAACTGAAGGCTGCAGAGTCACAGCCGCCCGAATTACCCGGTGAGAGTTCTGCCGCGCGGGGCGAAAGGGCCGTGGACGTATCCACCATGTCTGAGGACGAGTTTAACGCTCTGCCAGACGCCACAATCAAACGATTACGAGGGGATATTTTGTAATGGCTGAGAAAAAAGACTCCCGGCTCGCGAGGGCGGGTGTGTCTGGGTACAACAAACCCAAACGCACTCCGTCTCATCCCACTAAGTCACACATTGTTGTGGCTAAGTGTGGTGGCAAGGTCAAAACCATACGTTTTGGTCAGCAGGGGGTCAAAACCAACCAGACGGTTGGGCAGCGCAAGGCGTTTAAGTCGCGCCACGCTAAGAACATAGCCAAAGGTTGCCTTTCAGCGGCTTACTGGGCTGACAAGGTGAAGTGGTCGCCCAGTAAGACGAAGTCGTCATCAACCAAGTGGAAGAAAGGGAGTTAGTTATGCACGACGGAAAACCATGCAGCGCAAAGCGCGGCAAGAAGAAAGCCTCGACTAAGAAGAAAGCGAAGGCTAAAAAAACGGCAAAGTAGCGTTAGGTCTTGCGCTTAAATATTACCGGCGCTAATATATAGTTAAGATTCGTATGCCTAAACGATAGAAGGCCGTGTCGTACACGTTAAAACCGACCTCCGCCTGCACAGGCGTTAAACCTGCCGAGGTCGCGCCTCGCTAATAAGCGCTAGTTCGTCGCCTCACGATACGGGGAAACGGATTAGCCGCTCCATAAGTCGGCTATGAGTGGGCGTATGCCCGTCGTATTTATCGCAAAAGGAGGCCTATCATGGCTTTAACTAATTTTGCGGCGCTGACTACTGAACAGTTAACAGCATGGAGCCGCGATTTTTGGCGTGTTGCTCGCAACGCATCTTTCATTAACCAGTTCGCCGGTAGTGGCTCTAACGCCATGGTCCAGCGAGTCACTGAACTCACCAAGTCTGAGAAGGGCACCCGCGCTGTATTGACCTTGCTCGCCGACATGACCGGAGACGGTATCACTGGTGACAACACTCTGGAAGGTAATGAAGAAGCTCTCAGAAGCTACGACATTACTATTCAGCTTGATCAGCTGCGTTTCGCGAACCGAATCGCTGGCCGACTGGCTGACCAGAAGTCTGTCGTCAACTTCCGTGAGACCTCTCGCGACATGCTGGCGTATGCCATGGCTGACCGCATGGACCAGCTAGGGTTCTTGACGCTGTCTGGTGTTGCTTACACGCACAAGACGAATGGTGGTCTGCGCCCCACTTCAGCATCCGCTGGGCATGAGTTGGTAGACCTAGAGTACGCGTCTGATGTATCTGCGCCTACTGCTAATCGTCACCGCCGTATTTCAGGTAACGACATCGTTGCTGGAGATACCACGGCTGTAACGGCTACCGACAAGCTGGGCTATCGCCACATTGTAGAGTTGAAGGCTTACGCCAAAGACAACTACATCCGTGGTCTGCGAGGTCAGGGCAATCAGGAGCTGTTCCACCTGTTTGTCACTCCGCAGCAGATGGCTAACTTGAAGCTTGACGCTGACTTCCTCGCTAACGTTCGTAACGCTGGCGTTCGTGGTCCTAACAACGAGCTGTTCTCAGGCTCTGCTTCACTGATGGTTGATGGTGTGATGGTCCATGAGTTCCGCCACGTCTTCTCAACCGAAGGTGCGACGACCGGTACTTCCGGTAACGCTGGTGCCGCTGGCTATAAGTGGGGTGCTGACGCTGACGTAGTTGGTGCACGCGCGCTGTTCTGTGGTGCTCAAGCGCTCGCCATGGCTGACATCGGTCTCCCAGAGATCGTAGAAGATACTTTCGATTACGAGAACCAAGCTGGTATCTCAATCGGCAAGATCTTCGGCCTGCGTAAGCCTAAGTACAACAGCGACTACAACGGCTCTGTTGAAGACTTCGGAGTTATCTGTCTCGACACTGCTCAGTAAACCTGATCACCCCCTCTTCGGAGGGGGTTTTTCTTTAAGGATTAAGTGATGAAAGTGATTTCCGACAAAGATTTACGAGTGACGACGCTAGGTGGTACGGCGGTGTTACTCCAAGCCGGGGTTCCACGAGAACTCGGAGACGACATAGGCCTGAAGGCCATAACCATGGGTGCAAGACGTGCAGATGAGCCTTTAGTCACCCATGAAGTCGTGATCGATGAACCATTAATCACGAAGGATGAAGAGGAAGCATTAGTCGGAGTCATGAATGATCTGATCGATTCAGCTGACCCTGACAACTTTAAATCAGACGGCACTCCGAAAGCGGCTGTCGTAAATAAAGCAGCCGGTAGGACAGTCCCACCGGAAGAGCGCGAACAGGCTTGGGAACAAGCGCTTAATTCTTAACGAGGAAAGATAATGGCCGTTTCAGTAGCAAGTGTTATCGATAGAGTTCAAGTTACCTTGCAGGATACAACTGGTATCCGGTGGCCCGAAACGTCCGAGCTCATTCTTTGGGTGAACGACGCGCAGCGTGAAATAGCGCTGCTAAAGCCCGACGCATCTGCCACTAATGACACGATTACGCTTGTCACTGGAACAAAGCAGTCGATCCCAAGCGCGGGGAACCGGCTGTTGCGCGTGGTACGTAACATGTCTGCTGCGAGCGGGGGTACTGGAAAGCGTTCTATTCGGTTAGTTTCGCGCGAGATTCTTGATGCTCAGACACCTGATTGGCACGACCCGACTGTATCAGGCGATGCAGCACATGGATCTGTCGTCAAACACTACATGTACGACGAGCAAGACCCACGTAATTTTTATGTGTACCCCGGCGTAAGTGGGAGTGCTTATATAGAAATTGTCTATTCTGCTAATCCAACTACTGTCACCGCAAGCGACAATCTGTCTATCCCAGATATTTATGCCAATGCGGTTATGAACTACGTGCTGTATATGGCTTACATGAAGGACGCGGAATACGCAGGTAACAGCCAGCGTGCCGCGAATCATTTCCAGCTATTTACAGCGTCTGTAACAGGCAAAGCGCAGGTTGATCTCATCACAACGCCGAACGCCGAGTCACGTTCAAATCCTAATCTGACTGCCGGTGGGCAGATGATGGCTCAGTAAATGGCGATACTTTACGAATCGTTACTCCCCGAGGTCATCCCTATGGTGCCGGGGTGCCCCGATACGCTAATCGAAAGCAATATTCGAGCGGCGGTGATAGAGCTGTGTGAAAAGGCGGGGGTATATCAGGCTGAACTTGACCCAGTGACTACTGTAGCGGGGCTGTACGAGTACGACCTTGAACCCCCCGCGAACACGGTAGTAGAAAAGGTTCTGTGGGTAGTACACAAGGGCAAGGATCTAGAGCCGATATCTACTGGTCTCTTGGAGCAACGTAAACCCAGCTGGCGGGATGCGGATAAGCGCGGCGAGCCCGAGTATTTCGTGAAGCCCTCGCAGGCGCTGTTTTGGCTAGTGCCTGTCCCAGACGAAACCATTGTATCTAGCACTGTGCTCCGTGTGCAGCTGAAGCCAACGCATACTTCGACAGCATGCGAAAACGAGATCATGGACGACTACCGAGACACCATTATCAATGGAGCGCTGTTCCGTTTGCTTCGTCTGCCAAGCAAAGAGTGGACGGACTACGCGGGCGCGCAGGTGTACGGCAGTTTGTTCCAGCAAGGCATCAAAGATGCTGAAACAAAAGCGCGACATGGCGACATGCCTATCGCAAGGAAGGTCCGGTACGGAGGAGTTCACCGGTCCTATGGTCTTTCTAGGAAGAAGTATGGACGAGAAATCGCGTGACCCAGTTATTGCAGATATTCGCGAGCATTGGGGTTGGGTTAGGCCGGGGCTTGAAGAGATTCTTAATGAAGATCCCTTTATTGATGTCATCCCCGAAGACGTTTTTACGGCATGCAAAACAGAGTCTGCACATCTGTGGGTTACAGATGATGGGTTTGTGGTAACGACGGGGTTGACTGACCCTTACAGCGGTAAACGAACATTGCTGATTTGGTTCGCTTGGGCAAAAAAGAAAGGCATGAACATAGCGGCACAGTGCGTAGGGTTTTTTGAGCAAGTTGCTTACGACGCGGGTTTTAGTTCTATCGAAGTAAGAACCCGCCACGAGCAACTAGGTGAGTACATAGAACAGTCTGTTGGTTGGGAAAAAGAGACAGTTGTCTACAGAAGAGATTTGAGAAATGGGTAGTACACCAAGTCAATCCGATTACAAACCAAGCGAAGCTGACAAGGCGAACGCATCGGTTGCCATGGCTGAGTATCGGTTCTTCAAGCAGAACTATGACCCACTTCTGCAGCAGATGCGCGACAAGTCTATGAACGAGGACTTTTCAGCAACGCTGCGGGGCCGTGCTAATGCCGACACGATGCAAGCGTTAACGCCGTCTGGCTACAGAAGTACCCAGATGAGTGATTTACCTAGCGATATAAACACGGCGTTGCAAGGACAGCTGCAAGGAGCCAGCGCCGCCGGTAAAGAGATCCAGAATACGATGCAGACTAACGTACTTGGTACAGCGCGCGGACAGGCTGCGGACGCACAAACAGGCATGGCGCAAGCAGCGCGGTTAGGCACATCTGAAGCGCTTGCTAGAGCGCAAGCTAAGCAGACCGAAAAAGACGCGTTGTACGGAGCCGCTGCCCAATTAATTACATCTGCTGCGCTGCAGGGCTTTGACAATATGCAGACGAGCGGCACAAAAGTAAATATGGGTCCGTCTACCAAGGTTCAGGGCTCGTTCTTCACGCCAGTTGATAAGCAAGGCAAGCCGATCACAGGGTTTAAAAACAGGTTCACTTACGGGACGGGTGGCTAATGATTAGTTTAGGCAATCTAGGCAATATAGATGCTGCGCGCGTAAGAGCGATTCAAGACTCATACATGACGGGCGCTGTAGATCCAGAGGATGGGGGGATTGGTGCTGGCGCTGCTGGGGTAACTGGGACTACTGCCGGAACGACCGCAGGCGCCGCAACAGGCGGCGGGACAGGGTATACCGGCCCACGCGGTGGATACCCCGGTATTTACAACACCGGCAATAATCTGCCAGCTGTTTCTGATCCCGACAAGGCTTACGCTGATCTGACTCGGCAAGAGTATCTCGACTACATCACGAACTACCGTGATTTTGAGCTTGACCTGATTAATAAAGCGACGACGGACACGAGCCTGATTGATCAAGCGAGAGAGGACCGCGAGAAAGCTTCGGCGCTTACTGCAGGCATGGCTGAACGAAATCGTAGTCGGTACGGGGCGGCGTTGACACCCGTGCAGCAACAGCAGCAGGACCGGCGGCTGCAGTTAGGTAACACCCTGGGGGGTATACAGGCGGTGAGCGACGCCAAAATTGCTCAGCGAGAGTCGAATACGCGGCTGTTGTCTGACTTGATAAATATCGGGCAGGGCGTAAACCGCTCCAGTCAGCAGCAGCTTGCGACATCTGCTGCTAACAAGGTGCAGTTAGATAACGCATACCGTCAGGCCAAAGCGAATTCCCGAGCACAAACCTACAGCACCCTAGGCACTTTGGGCGCTATGGCAATTTTTGCGTTCGCGTTTTAAGGGGTAAGTGATGTCAATTGCTGAAGGGGCTACCAGCGCGATTTCTATGTTTCAAGCTATGCAGAGAAACCGCATGGCTAGGGACGAGCTTGAGTATCAGCGGCAGCAGGATGCGATAAATCGTGCGGATCGGCTAGCAGAATCACGGGCGCTTGCTGAATATCGGAGAGATATTTTAGATGGGCAAGAAGCAACGAGGGCGTTAGCAGAAAGACAATACGACGAAGCAGCTCCGTTTCGGGCACAAAACTTACGTAAAACAACGGCTGAAGCTGACCGCGCAGAGGTACAGGCCAGATCTGAACTGCTTACACACGATACCCGAGTAAACACGGATCTGATTGACGGGTGGACTAGTCAGAACCTTATAAATCCTAATGATTGGACTCTGCTAGACAAGCGTAGGCTAGCGGAAGGTATTCGAAATGGAGACAAGACCTCTACAGATTTAATACTTAGTCAAGCAAGTAGTCAGCTAGACCTACCAACAGGTTCGACGGCTGTTGGGTTAGATCGACTACCGAATGGGAATTACGTCGTCAGAGTGAAGAATAGTGATGGGTCTCCAGGGGTTGTTACTGGCCCTGATGGTAGCAGTGACCCTAATGCTAAACCGGCTCAGTTTACTGCGGAGCAGTTAGCAGGCTTAGCTGAAGTGGGTTACCAGCTCGGTACGCTCGCAGCGAGCAAATATGACCCTATGCTGCTTCGCCAGTTACAAAATAAAATAGGCTTAGATGCGGATGCCGCTGAAATAGATGCCGCACTTAGCTCTGCTGCTTACGGAAGTCAGGTGGTAAAAAGTTTGCCAGCCGAGGCGCAACGATCCGCTATGAGTGTGATCGCTGCTGCTGAGACGGTCGAAGAGCGCGCCGAAGTGATAGATGCGATAGCACAAGATGCCGGTATGCCGCCACAAGCGCAGGCTTTGTTAGAGCAGCGCAGACAGGCGCAAGAAAAAGGGAAGCTGGGCGGCAATCGGGAACGTACTACGGCAAGAATTGCTGAAATCGATGCAGAACTCGCTGAGCTTGGTTTTAACAGCAGTGGTGCTCGCACGGAGGCGGCGAATCTTGTTGCCGCCACAGAAAGTGCGTCTGCAGAAGAGCTAAGTCAGGCCATTCAAAGCGGGCAACTCAAAGTCACGCCAGAGGTCACTAAATTAACTGCGGATATGCTCCGTGGCAAAGGTATCGAAGAACTCCAGCAGCTCAAACGGCTCAACAACACTGAGCGCTCTTTAGCTATTGCGGTTATGGCGGCTTCGACAACAGATCCAGCAACTCAGCGCGCTTTGTTAGACAACATAGATAACATCATGGAAACCGGCTCACCGTCCATGAGCCGGAAGGATAGTATTAGTGCCAGACAGACTGATGAGCAGATAACCCAAGCCGAGGAAAGGCTCGCTCAGTCGGAAGCGCGGTTACGGATTGATATGGCTAAATTTAGGCGCGAACTTTCGAAAGACGGTCAGGCTAGAACTGATGGAATGGTTGAAGGCCTGCAAGAAATAAGAAAAACGACCGAAACTATGTTTTTCGATGAAAACGGAAAGTTCAGAGACCCGTGGTCCGGTTCTGCACCCATAGCAGACAAGTGGGCAAAAACAGTTTTGCCTGACCTTCAAGCACAGCTATCGAAGATAGAATTAGGTAGAGATGGACAGCCCATAAACCCTGATCAAATAGCAGAATATCAAGCGCTGCGGGCCGCAATAACGCAAGGCGTTGGTCTGTCATTAGCCGCCTACGCAAATAATTTTGATTGGTTTACGTCTATTGGGGTTCTTCCGGTCCCAAATCTTGGCGACATATTGAATCTTAGAGGCTGGTTGCCGTTTGATCGCGGAGAAGCTGATCAGTCTGCGGTTTCCACTGATTTTATAGGCGACCGTATCGAATTGGTTACGGCAGACGGTAGCATCAATGGCCGACCTAAAACATTTTATTACCTCGACGTTAGGGGAAATCGTACAGACCGAGGCGTAGATGCAAGTGAAATAGAAGCAAATCTCGGGAAAGAAATGTATACCTGGATGGTAGACGCTGGGAGACGCCGGTTATCACGGATTGCAGAAGAGGGTAAGTAAGTGGCCGTCGATCCGCTGCGTCAGTTTCTAGAGGCTGATTTTCCTGCGGATAATCAGGAGCCTATAGATCCGCAAGGTGTAAGCAATGCACCGCGCGCAGCTTTACCGTTACCGGGAGTATTTGACGCGCAAGTCAAAGCCTCTACGGCGGGTTTTGAGGCTGATCTCGAATACTTTAAAGCATTGGGTAATACACTCATAGGCGACGACGAGGCTGCAGTTGAAAATATTCGGCAGGCTCGTTACGACGAAGTCCGTGCGGCAAATGCTTCAGAGGGGATACAGCCTTTCGAAGAGTTTTTAGACGCGCCTACTTGGGAAGGATTTGCAACTCAACTAACCAAAGCACCTGCACAGCTTCTTCCGTATGCCTTAACTTCTATTGCGGGCGGTGTTATAGGCGGAGTAACGGCGGTGGCAGGCAAAGCTGCTTTCTCGACTGTCACGAAAAAAGCCGCCGAGAAAATTGTCAAAGATGCCCTTCGTAAAACAGCCAATAAAACAGCCACGCCCGATGAGCAAAAACTAGCGCAAGCTGCCTACACTACATTCAAACGCGGGGCTATTACCGGTGCTTTCGGATCTGAGTTCGTGCCACTAGCAGGGTCGAATTTGTCCGAAGCGTTAGATTCCGGTCAGGAGTTGGACCGTGGTCAAGCTTTGCGAGCAGCGGGCGTTGCGGTCCCGCAAGCCGCATTAGGTGTTGGGGGGGATGTCGCTTTCCTAAAATTGTTGGGCGATGTTGCAGCGCGACGGACTGTAAAAGCAGACAGTATTTATGGTCAGTTAGCAGCAGATATTAGTCGTAGTGCCGGAAAAGGGGGCGTCATTCAAACAGCCTCTGAAATGGCCCAAGAAGAGATCGCCATACAAAATCGATTTGACCTCGACGAAACCTACACACAGGAAGACGCAAATTTACGAAGATTAGAAACCGCGTTCACATCACTTATTGGAGGAACAGCGTTAGGTGGTACTACAGGAGCGGCTGGTTCTGTAGTTGGAAATCGTAATGAGATCGCGCAAGCTGTTGGTGAATCTCTGTCGCAGCCGGTGAAAGGTGCTACGGAACAGGTAGCGACAATATTTGATAAAGCCCGCCGTTATATGGATGACGCTCAGACGCAACGCACTGAAGAGGCGATTGCTGAAGAGACGGTGGGCGACGTACCAGAGGGACAGACTCAGCCCGAAGCGGCGGCGGACATTAATGCTCAGCTGAGCGCAATGGTGAACCCAACCAGTAAGAAGCAAGCGGTATGGGTATCTGGTGATGAAGCTCAGTACAGCGCTCGCCCCAACAAATCCACTGAGATTACTGTAGATGGTCAGCTGGCATTTGCAGCTTTCATACCCGGTCGTGGGACAATCGTCAGTACTAGTCGGAAAATAGTCGACGAGGTAGTAGCGTCTGGAGCTTCAGATGAGGCGGTCGGTGCCGCGCTTGGGTATAGCAACGTAAAACCCCAGAGTTTTGGAAGCGGTGAATCGTTGTTAGTAGCGCGGGCGCTAGATGCAGACGGTAACGTCGTCTCTGAGGAGCTAGCCAGCGAGGACACCATAGACGCGGCTATGGAGGCAGCGCGCGGCTTGATGCCAGAGGGCGGCAGCGTGCAGCGCGTCGATGCCGAACAAGCACTCGAAGAGCGCGCCAAGCGGTTTAATGGAGAGCGAGGACCGACTGTAGAGCCTGTCGATGACGACCCTGACTCTTTCGACGCTCCCGATCAAACAGAAACACCTACATTTGGCTCTGAGTTTGAAGAGTTGTCTGCCTTGAAGTCAGAGCTCGCGATGACTGAACAGGAAGGTGAGCGCACCATAGTCGAAACTTATGCGCCTAAGACTGATCCTGCGCGAACGTTCGACAACACTGAACAGGCTAGAGCAGATTATGTAGCGGCGTTTGGTGAAACAGACTTCAATTCGCCAGAGTTTGCGGGCGTCAGTGAGTCTACGTTAAATCGCGCGGTCCAAGAGTCCCGAAATAACCCGAACTCAATCGTTGAGATCACCAAGAACCAAGACGGGCAGTTTGAGGTTGTGCGGACAGATTTTGACAAGCTTTATCGGTTCCAAGCTGGCGGCAAAGAGCTGCGTCTTACGCTGCCTGAGTTTATTAGCCGGGCTATTACTAAGGCGAAGCAGGGCAAGTTCTCGCGTCAGTCTGGCGTTGTTTTAATCGCGCCTGACGGTAAGACCCATCGCATCAATCTGGCAGACCTGACTTTCTCTGGGCAGAGGTTGGTAGAGAACAGAGAAGGTAAGCCCTTTGTCGGCGCAGAGCCGATACAGTCCGCACAGCAAGGCCTGTCAGAAGTGCTGGGTGACCTACTTCTTGAGGGGTATCAGGTTGAGGTGCTCGGTCAGCCTATAAATGAGGTGTTAAGTGGTCGGGTGGACGAGCGGTTAAATGTACCCGCCGCTAGGATCGCAGGGCAGACGGTTGGTCTCGCGGACCTGTTTAACGGTGTGAAAGATCCCGGCAAACAGCGGTTCCTTACCGAAGATCAGAAGGCTGAAAATAAACGTCAGTTGCGTCAGACCTACAACGACCCCGCACTGCGGCAGATCGTGCCGTATCAAATGCCCCGCGAGACACGTAGCGAGGAAGTAGTCCCAGGTGACCCTGACTACGTTGAGGGACAACGTACCTTTAGGCAAGTGCCGATAGAACAAGCTGCCGAGGGAAGGACAGAGACAGAAGTTTTTGCTGGCGACCCCCGCGACGATATCGATCCTGATCGACGCACTGGCTCCGCACCTTCTACTGGTACAGGAGAGACAGCAGCGGACCCTGTGTCTGTGCCCCCACCGCGAGAAGATCCACAGGGCTTTGACGACCCTCTTGTGCGAAGCCTAATCAACGATGCGCTCGACGCCGTTAAGCTCGTAAACCCCCCGCGTATTTTTAATCTGGAGCGACTGACGCAGCTGTCGGACGCGCAGCTTTCTCGGTTGTTTTCCGAAGTCGAGCTTGTTGCAGTGCAGCGAATGATACAGCGGCAGCTAGACAATCTTGAAATTGGCGGCAGTTACGACGGCAAAGTAAATATCGCTGTTATTAACCCGACTGGCAACGCTCTTAGTGATGCTATGACAGCTGCCCATGAAATCGGACACGCGGTGTATCAGCAGGAGCAACAGGCCGCGTTAGAGAACGACGCACTCCGACCACGGCTTGTTGAGTCTTACAAACGACATCCCAAGCATGATCGGTATGTCGAACTCTACGGCTTCGAGAAAGGCTTTGAAGAGTGGTACGCAGATCAGCTGTCTCGCTGGGCGACTAAGCGGTACGCAAATAAAGCCGCCAAAAATATGGTTGATAAGCATTTCAAAGAGCTTGTAGAAAAGCTCAAAAAAATGTGGCGAGCCATGAAGCAGGGATTCCGAGCACGTAAAGGACCAAAATCACCCGAGTTTGAACAGTACATCGAAGGCGTGGTGGCTTCTAAGAAACAAAGCGCGTTCGTAAATGAAGTAGTGCGAGGGCAGGTTAAGTATCAGTACGGGGGCAGGCCAGCGCCTACCCAAATAACTGGGCAAGTTCAGGAAGATGCAGGTCCAGCACCCTCAGAGCCACCGCTTACCTTTACCGAAAAAGCCATGCCGCATGCGGTTAAAGAGGCTGTCGTCAAAGAGGGCGGCGAAGCGTTGGCGCGCCACTGGGAACGCAGCATTAGCCGTGCGTCTCGACCTTTGATGAAGTTTGTTGCAACCGCAGACGGCGTGCTGCGAATGCATGCAGGAAACCGAGTCGCGGACATGTTTTACCGTCGCTCTCAAGAAGATGGGTCTGGCGGTAATTTAGGCATGTTGCGGGCATCGGCGTTGAAAGTGGCAGAGTTTCAGAACACATTCGAAGATACGGTCGGAAGTTTAGATGACCCAGAGGTAAAGGATGCGTTGCGTGAGGCCGCGTCGTCTGACGCTACAGAGACGCTGTCTCCCAAGGCTCAGCAAGTGAGACAGTTTTTACAAGACGTGTATACCGACTATATCCAGCCGTCGAATACAGACATCGGTTTCCAGAAAGATTACTTCCCGGTCTTGCTGAACATGCTGGAAATTGAAAACCGGACGGAAGAGTTCAAGAACTTGATTCTTGCTGAGCAGCAAGGCATCTCACCAGCCCGTGCAGAGGCGGCTATCTATCGGTTGCGACAGTACAGCCAAGCGATGCGCGACGACAAGCCGGTTGATTATGACCCTACTAACCCAGCGGCAGGCGTTGAGCAGGACATTATGCTCACGCGCGGTATCGACCGTAAAACGCTACAAGACGCGGGCTTCCTGCAAGAACCAGAGGAAGCGTTGGTGTCCTATTTGCGCCACGTTGCAAAGCGTGTTGAGTTCAACAAAGCAACTAACAACGGCCTCGCGCTGAAAGAAGAGCTGTCGAAACTTTCTGAAGAGGATAGAGCGGCAACGCTAGAGGTGCTGAATGCTTACATGGGCTATCAGTCCAGTCCGATCAGCCCGCTATGGCGAAAGCTCAACAGCTACGGTCAGTTTCTGCAGTTCGTCACGATTCTGCCTTTTGCCACTATTGCGTCACTCACCGACCTTGCGGGTCCGGTAATCAACTCAAAAGAGTTTTCTCTTCATACCTTCGGTATGGCGATGAAACAGATCAAAGACGGCTTGCGTGATCCTGAAGAGCGAAGACAGTTTGCAAGGGATGTTGGGGTTGTAACGAACGAGACCGTCGCTAATGGCTGGGTCACTCAGGCCGAGCAGGATTACATGGACCCGAAAGTTCGAAAGCTGTCGGACGCGTATTTTAGGGTCATCATGCTGGATCAGTTCACGCGGTTTAGCCGTGAGTTTGCAGCAGGCATGGGTGCTTCATTTATCACGCACCATGCGCGGAACGAATTTGATAACCCCCGTTCTGAGCGCTACCTGCGTGAGCTCGGTCTGACTGCCGAAGATGTAAACAAGTGGAACAAAGAGGGCCGTAAGTTCTCGACCCCTGAAGGTAAAAAGGTGAAGCAGGCCATCCAGCGTTTCACTGAGTCTTCGATCCTGCGACCCAATGCTGCTGAGCGACCGATCTGGGCATCTGATCCACGGTGGGCGTTGGTCTGGCAGTTGAAGTCTTACTTCTACGCTTATTCAAAAGTCATCGGCGGCGGAATCGTTCGAGAAGCGCAGTCGCGGATGGCAGAGAACCCCGGCGAACTCAACGCGGCGCAGATTAGCGCGACGCTGAGTGTGTTCGCATTGGCAGCGGTCGCAACGATGCCGCTCGCCATGTTGGGCATGGAACTGCGCGAGTACGCGAAGACAGGGCTAGCGTGGGCGCTCCCCGGTGTCGAGCCGAAAGCGCGGTACTTCAGAACCGACCGCATGGATTGGGACGAGTACCTGTTCGAGACCATTGACCGGTCAGGTTTCTTAGGCCCGCTGTCACTTGGAGTAATGGCACATCAACAGTATGAATGGGATGGCCCGATTGGCGGGGCCACTTCAATTCTTGGTCCAACTGCAGAAACGATCACAGAAGCGTTAGAGAACGGTTGGCGTGTAGATCGCACGTTAAAAGATCGCTTGTTACCTGTTTACAACGTCCTATGAGGGGAAGGTCATGAAAAAAACAGCACTAGCAGCATTACTCGCGGCAAGCGCCGCGTCAGCGGAAACCGTTATTAACTATGACGACGGGTCTACATACACGCTGAAAACTAATCAGGAGATTTACATCAGCACTCCAAATAGCGCTTTATTCAAGCGGCAACTGATGAAGAACAAGGATACGTTTTTTCGTGTCCAAAAGCCTTGGTCTAAGCGTGATTATGTCCCCGATCCAGATGGTACTGATGACATGGCTATAGGCTCCCATGAATGGTGTAAAGCCTATATCCCATGGCACGAAGGTTTAACTTTCGACATGATTTCGTGGCAGCGGGCGTGTGACACCAACAACGACGGCAAATACGACGAAAATGATGACGGTTGGGGTGAGTAATGCTTGAAGCATTAATCGGCCCCGTCACGGGGCTTCTCGACAAGTTCATCCCTGACGCAGATGAGCGTAATCGTTTGGCCCATGAGATCGCCACCATGTCCGAACGCCATGCTCACGAACTGGCGAAAGGTCAAATTGAGATAAATAAGGCCGAAGCAACGCACAAATCGATCTTTGTGGCGGGCTGGCGTCCGGCAACCGGCTGGTGCTGTTCAATCGCCTTATTCTGGCATTTCGTTTTACAGCCATTGGCTACGTTTGTGATTGCGTACACGGGTGTGGAAGCGCCCCCGCTTCCTGAGTTTGACATGGACAGCTTGCTGACAGTGCTTCTCGGAATGTTGGGGCTTGGAGGTTTAAGGACGTTCGAAAAGACCAAAAGAGTGTCACGCGAGAAATGACGCCCGAAAACCTTAATGCTTGGCGAATCATCCCCAGGTTATTAATGCTGGCGATGGTCGTTATGACTTATCGGGTCGTCGAGTGGTTTATGACGCTGCCCGCGCCAATGCCCGAGCAGGCGGCGATGGTATCGGTTATGACCGGAGCGCTGACTGGGGCGTTTGGCCTGTTTTTAGGGAAAAAAGAATGAGCGCGTTTAAATACTTCAAGCTGAGCGATTTTAACTGCCAAGAGACGGGTGAGAACGAGATGGATCTTGACTTCATTATGAGCTTGGATGAATTGCGAGAAGCGTGTGGCTTTCCATTTGTCATTACTTCTGGTTATAGATCTCCCAGACACAGCCTCGAAGCTAAAAAAAGTTCCCCCGGTCAACATGCTCAAGGGATTGCAGCAGATATAGCGGTAAGTGGTGGGGCGCAGCGATGGACTATCGTAACAAAGGCGATAGAGCAAGGATTTACCGGAATTGGAGTAGCAAAAACCTTCATCCATGTGGATCGGCGTGATAGTTCTCCGATGCTATGGACTTACGTTTGACTATTAGCAGTGGTAATATAAGATATGGCTTACTCGGATACACTCGAACTCGTTCAGGGAGATACGCTGCCAAGGGTAGTAGTTACTCTGAAAGACGCTAGCGAAGCTGCTTCGGGGGCTACGCTCGACCCTAATAATCCCGATACTTGGGCTCCCATTGACCTCAACGGGGCCACTGTACGATTACGTATCAGGGAGCTTGGATCATCAACGGTCAAGTCGACTTTGACGATGACCATTAGTGATGCTGACAACGGGGTTGCGACGACAGATTTTCCTGCACCTGCGTTAGATACAGCGGGGATTTTCGAAGGAGAAATCGAAGCCACATTCCAAGACGGATCAATCCAGACAGTAGTTGACCTACTGAAATTAAAGGTTAGAGCCGCTTTCGGATGATTCGCGCTTTCATACAGCAAGCACTGCTTAGAGCAATTAGCGAGGCTAATGCACAGATTAGCCTTGCGGACGTTCGCACAGCAGAAATGATTGCTACAAACGTGCATTTGGACTCTGGATCGTTGTTTGTCGGTAAGATTATTTCTCTAACTGATGAAATGTTATTGGCCGATCTTATGCGAGTCGCAGTGGAAAAAGCCATTATCGATTCGGCAGGCAGTTCTGATCTTTACGTTGCTCACTTGTTCAAAAATGTTTCTGACGTGGTGTCCACGGGCACGGTTCTGGACGCCGCCGCTGTTCAATTTGCAAAGAATGTCTCAGAAATGGCTGAGGCTAGCGATAGCTTTAGTTTTGACCTCGATACTGTTTACGCAGACGCGTGGTCGGCGACTGATATAGCTCAGATATATTTTCAGCCTGCGTACTCAGACGCCGCGTCTAGTACTGACAGCTATCTATGGAGTTTTTCTAAAAATCTGTCAGAAGCTCCACAAATTACTGACGCGCAAATATTTACAGTCAATAAAAGTTTAACTGATACGCCCGTAGCTGCAGACGTGTTTTCCCGTGTAGTACAGTACGTGCGAACGTTTAGCGACTCAGTTAGTGTTGGAGACTCAATTTCTCCTTCAATAACTGAGGGCTTAAATCAGTTCCCCCAAAATACGGCGGGAGCAACAGACGTTGCTGCTTTAGGTTACAGCAAGTCTATTTCCGAAAGCCCGTCAGCAACGGATGTTCACTCTTACACATTCAGCAAGACCCTTAGCGAAGCCCCGTCAATATCAGAGCAGGTAGGCAAAACACCCAGCTTGGTTAAGTCGGATGGCGCGGACGCCGCTGACAGCCCGCTACTCCTGCTTGAGAAAAACTTTGGCACCGGCCTTCAGACAGGAAACACGGCAGAAGTTAGTGAGAGTACTGTGTTCTCTCTGTCTCTTGTCAGGACCGAAACGCCTTCGGTTGCCGACGTGTTCGCCAAGTCGATTTCCAAAGTTATTGCTGACACCGCTGACATCTCGGATGCGTTCTCACTTGAGGAAGTGGTTAACCCCAGCAACACAGCCAATGCGACAGACGCTGCTGCTTTCTCCTTCGGCGCGAACAAATCAAACACTTTCGATGCGGCGGATGCTTACGTTGCCGCATTCTCCAAGACCCTAGAAGACCCCGCTAACTGCTCCGACACGGGCGTTCTTCTGGCTCAGGGCTACGTCAGTAGCACTGACTATTTCAGCGACGACTTTGTCGGAGTCAAACGAACCCTAACCTAAAGGAACTAAGCCATGATCATCGATGGACTCAAAGCTAAGGGAACACTGGACATCATTGTTCGTGGCCCCGATGGAAGTATCAAAGACGAGAAGAAGGTTGAAAACCTGATTGTTGACACTGGACTGGACTACATTGCATCTCGCATGAGCGGTACGAGCGAGAACGTAATGAGCCACATGGCAGTGGGCACTGGCTCTACTGCTGCGGCTGGCGCTGACACTGCTCTCGGCACCGAGCTGGATCGTAACGCCTTAACCAGCACCACGGTTACAGATAACGCTATTGCATATGTTTGTAGCTGGGCCGCAGGTGACGGAACTGGTTCATTGACCGAAGCCGGTATCTTCAATGCCTCTTCAGCAGGAACGATGCTCTGCCGTACGGTCTTTGGGACCGTCACAAAAGCTGCTGATGACAGCATGACCATTACGTGGACTATAACGGTCTCAGCTTCCTAATATAGGAAAACACGATGGCAACCATTGTCACTCGTAGTGGAAAGGGTTCACCTCTGACTAACACAGAGGTGGACTCTAATTTCACTAATCTGAATACAGACAAGATCGAGGACGCTCCATCTGACGGAACCACTTATGCCCGTCAGTCTGGTGCGTGGACGGCGGTTACTGCTGCTGCGGCTACGATCACAACGTCTAGCACAGCACCGTCATCTCCATCTGATGGAGACGTTTGGTATTCAGAAAGTAATGGCGTTACTTACGTGTATTACGACGATGGAACATCTTCGCAGTGGGTGGCTACTGGTGCGCCGACTGGTTCGCTAGGTGGTTTCAGCAATTTGTCTGAGATGAGTGACGTAGCAATCACGTCTGTCCAAGATAAAGACATTCTCGTTTATGACAGCGGCGCGTCCAAGTGGATAAACGAAACGCCTGTCATTGAGCAGTGGGAAAGCGGAACGTTGACCTTCGGCGCGAGCACAAACTCCGTTGTTAGTTCAGGTTGGGCGCGGCAGACAAATATTAACGGCGCAATGACGCAGACATCTGGTGTGTTTACCTTCCCTTCTACTGGTCATTGGCTTGTTAGAGCTGACTTTTCTTTTTATGGCACTTCCTCCTCAAATCGGACTGCAGCAATTCTTGGGGGAAGCATAGAAAAAACTACAGACGGCTCGACCTACTCGAACCTCACTGGAAATAGCTTTGCTGATAGATCACATCAGACTAGCTCTTCTAACACGGCGGAGCATAATTCAACAGCCACGCTTTCTTTTGTTTTTGATGTAACTAGCACTAGCACACATAAAATAAGGCTTAGAGCCAAATCAGACTCAAACGCTGCCTCAAGTGACAAGTTAGATGTCCATGTGCTGTTTCAGCGACTAGGGGCAACCTAATGGCTACGGTTGTCACAGTATCAGGTAAAGGCTCGCCTCTCAGCGCCACTGAGATGGACGCAAACTTCTCTAACTTGAATACAGACAAGTTAGACGACGCGCCCTCAGATGGTACGCAGTACATAAGAGAAAACGGGTCGTGGGCTAATTTAGTTGCTGATTCATTTATAACAACCTCGTCTACCAAGCCATCAAACCCTATCGACGGTCAGCCTTGGTTCTCAGAGAGCAATGGGGTGACGTATGTTTACGACTCAGCGTCGGGTGACTGGGTTGCGGTGGGAACATCGTCTGGAGAGTCTGGTGTCCACTCTTTAGCCGCAATGCAGGATGTAGGCTTCACCTCCGCTGCAGCGGGCAGCTCTTTAAGTTACGAGAGCACGTCTTCTGACTGGCTAACTTCTGATAAAAACAGCTTTGTTCATGGTGTTGCGTTTGGAACTTATACCCTTTCGGCTGGAGCGTGGCTTGTTGATGTGAGGATGTCTATCGGAAAAAGCACGGCGTCTGGTGGTGTCCCCAGCGCCTCAGTACGACTGGAAACTAATGACGGAAATGGGTGGGTGACGCAGAACCCATACGACTTATGGTTCGGGGGTTTTGCAGCCACGGCAACAATTCGTGATAACTCGGCAGATGAGCCTTTAGAAGGCGCTTGGGTGCGGCTTGTGTCTGTTAGCAGCTCTTATCAGATCAGGACTAGTTATGACCAATTTAATAGAACGGGCGATATTTCTGCTGAAGTAACAGCCGTCAAGGTCGGAGACGTTTAATGAATTTCCCAGACAACCCATCAGGCGGCGACCTTTTCAACGGATTTATCTATAACGCCACACTCGGCGTGTGGGACGTTGCCACATCTGACGGATACTTCGCTGTTACCAACAATGCTTCCAGTGCTTATGTCTTCAACGGATTCGGCACCGATAGCGACAGTAACCCGACGCTTTACCTGCACAGGGGTAAGACTTACGAGTTTGCAGTAAACGCCACCGGCCATCCGTTCTACATCAAGACGGTATCTGGCACCGGCACGGGCAACGCTTACTCCGATGGTGTAACCAACAACGGAACTGCCAGCGGGACGATTAAGTTTGTTGTTCCGCAGGACGCGCCGTCTAAGCTTTATTACAACTGTTCTGCTCATGCTGCGATGGCAGGGGAAATTATCATCCCCAGGGCTGCACAAATTGATGATCTTAGTGATGTAGATACATCGACGACAGCGCCGACTGATGGGCAGGTTCTGACTTGGGACAATGCGAACAGTAAGTGGGAGCCTGCTACAGCGAGCGGCGGCATTGCGCTGACTGACATTTCTGTTACGACCAACACCGCAGGCACAGCGGCGCTTACATATACCAATAACACCGGGGTGTTTACTTATACACCTCCTGACTTATCGGGGTATCTGACAAGCATTTCAGGTCAGAGTATTGAGGACTTGTCTGATGTAAACACTATGGCCCCAACAGACGGTCAAGTGCTTACATGGGACAACGCAAACAGCCGCTGGGACGCGGCCTCGCCATCGGGCGGTAGTTATAACGACGCCAGTGTAGATACGCACCTCAATACCAGTACAGCCGCCACAAACGAAGTTTTAAGTTGGAACGGCACAGATTACGATTGGGTTGCACAGTCGGGCGGTGGCGGCGGGGCGTCTGTAACCACCGCAGATACAGCACCAAGCTCCCCGTCTGATGGTGATCTTTGGTACGACACAACCACTCTGCGGCTTTACGTTTACTACAACGACGGATCTTCGTCGCAGTGGGTCAAGGCTAACCCCTCTGGTTCCCGCGATTCCAATACATCTGTGGCGATCCAAGAAACTGCGCCGAGCAACCCCAGCTCGGGGGATATGTGGTTCGACCCCAACGCGCTCAAGACCTATATCTATTACAACGACGGCGATTCAGATCAGTGGGTTCAGGCCAACCCGACAGGCGGCGGTGGTTCAGGGTCAGGCGGAGCGTCCGTCACTGTCTCAGATACGGCTCCTAGCAGCCCGTCCTCGGGAGATCTTTGGTGGCACAGCACCGACTTGAAGTTGTACGTCTACTACACCGATGGCTCGTCTAACCAGTGGGTACAAACAAACCCGTCCGGCACTGTCTCTTTGGGTGTTGATGACTTAACTGACGTAGATACAACAACTGCTGCCCCATCTACGGGCGACCTATTGCAATGGAACGGAACTAATTGGGTGCCCTACACGCACACCAATGGGATTACCGAAATAGATCAGTGGCGACTTACTGCGGATTTAACCTCAGACGCTGACCCTATTAGCGCGAACCTTGAAAGAGTAGATGATGCATCGTTTTCCAAGATTGGCACTGGAATGTCCGTCAGCAATGGCGTGTGGTCGTTCCCTAGCACTGGGCTGTGGAAAGTGAGCGTGAACGTCTCGTTTTATTTTACGGTGGTTGATTTAGCTATTCGCGTAATTATACAGGTGTCCTCAGATGGCGGCTCAAACTGGGATAACACTGCTCAAATGAAAGCGGGAACTGCTAGTGACGATAACTTTGCACACGGCGCGGGAGAATGTTTCGTAAATTGCACAAGCACTAGCGACATAAAATTACGTTTTAGTTTCACTTCAATCTCATCTGGTAACCAAGTTATTGGGGAACCGGACACATCAGATACCTATTTCAGTTTTATGAGATTAGGGGATAGCCAATAATGGCCGTTAACTTTCCAAACAGCCCCTCGAACGGAGATACCTTCACCTCTGGCGGTATCTCGTTTACCTACAACTCAACAGACGGGACATGGGCTAGCAGCACCTCGGCGTCTGGGATCAACGGTCTTAGCGATGTTGATACGTCTACTAACGCTCCAACTACGGGTCAGCTCCTTCAGTGGAACGGAACTAATTGGGTGCCCTACACGCACACCAATGGGATTACCGAAATAGATCAGTGGAGGATTACGGCTGATCTATCTGTAGATACTGACCCTATTAGCGCGAACCTTGAAAGAGTAGATGATGCATCGTTTTCCAAGATTGGCACTGGAATGTCCGTCAGCAGTGGGATATGGACGTTTCCTACTACAGGACTTTACGAAATTGCTACACAAGCACTTTTTTATAACACAGCCACCGATGGCTTTATGTCTCTCACAACGTGGGTGTCTACGGACGGGGGGGTTAATTGGGATACCACCAATGAAGCCGTAACTCAGTACACCGGAAAGTGGGGGCAGATAATGGGATCGGGTTGCAATTATGTGAATGTCACAGATGTCTCGAATGTGAAACTTAAATTTTCATTGGACAACATGGTATCTGGAAACGTGCTCAAGGGCGCTACAAACCATAATAGGACAGCTTTCACCTTTAAAAGATTAGGGGATAGCCAATAATGGCCGTTAACTTTCCAAGCAACCCTACTAACGGACAAACCATTACCGTTAGCGGAATCACTTACGCTTACGACTCTACGCAGGGCGTTTGGTCTGACAGCCCGCAGGGTCTTACTCAGGCAATCGACGCGCTGACAGACGTAGATACGTCCACAGTAGCGCCCACTAACGGGCAAGTGCTGCAATGGAATAGCACGGATAGCGAATGGCAACCGGCTGATTCATCTGCTGGCGTCACGGTTTACGCAACGATTAACGATCTGCCTTTGAGTGGAGTGGCAGAAGGGTCGATGGCGCTAGTCGATTCTACGGACAAGCTCTATATCTTCAGCGATGCGGGGTGGTATTCAATTACCCTGGTAAAC
>Ga0208427_1000032_pt1 | contig 52138 bp, 67 predicted proteins | sample DEB08_DNA_FD_184532 | JGI IMG/M metagenome (GOLD analysis project Ga0208427, IMG submission 184532) | Aqueous microbial communities from the Delaware River and Bay under freshwater to marine salinity gradient to study organic matter... | ecosystem: Environmental > Aquatic > Marine > Coastal ...
TTATTTCCCAAGTGCCGCCACCGTGTTCCCACATACCACCCCATATAAGGTAGTTATTACCATCGAACATTGTTTCTCCCATGCGACAATCACAATTAGGAATTTGGTTCATATTACCGGCGTTGTTATTCACCTTGTTTTCGCCGTCAATTTTAACGGCGAAACCGTCAAACGGTGATCCTGGAGTTAGGTAATCGTAACTTGGATCAAAAGTTCCTGTTCCAGTTGGATCAAACAATAGTCCTGGAGTTGTGCCGCCGCCTGAACCAAACGTACCTGTTGTACCATTTACACCTGCACGAATCCAGTTGTTTTCAAGTATGCCCATACCAGCTACATCAGCATTCATGCTCGATGTGTCTGCCAATGCTGTTGTACCTAACAACACGGCCAGCAGACCTGCCGTTAATATTCTTGCCCTCATTTATTGTTCTCCTTCTATGAGACTTCTCGTTATGCCGGTTGCGCCCTCACGCCGCGGTCCATTTTTATTATTTAATCTGAAACTCTATACCAATAACCACGCCTTTATTGTTGTTTTCTTGGCCATATGATTCTATTGTTGGTGCAGCAAACATTATAACATTATCATTTATGTCGTATGTACCTCTTACCATTGGTGCTAGGTCTGCCGGATATCCTGTAACTAGACTAAACTCAACACCCAAACGGTCTGTTGGCTCTAATCTATATCCACCGTAGAAACTGATTCTGTTAACGCTGTTGTAGTAGGCGCCAGCAATAGCACCGTCCTCGTATAATCTCACATGAGGATGTATTTCGTTGTATTCACGATTTAGTCCCATGTGTGTGCTTAGTGCTAATGCCCAAATAAAATTCATTGTATTGCCCTCAAATGTATTTATTAGTTTTGAGTTACCGTTAAACTACAACCGCCTTCTGTGGTGCAAAATTGATTTAATGTGTAAGAGTTTGGTGCCCACCCACTTTGATTTAGATCTAGTGTTGTACCATAGGTGCCATCTAGTGTGATTGTTGCAGTATGACTTGTTGAAGTATTTCCATTTCTTTGATCTATATCTACATAGTTATCGTCATTATTGATAGTTAGATTTATGTTTTTAGCACCCCAGTTCTGTTGATTACTCCAAACGGTATTACCATCACCTTGTATGTCAGTATTAACATCATGGTAATCGTGTAGTTGTTGATGTCTAACCGTGTTGTTGCTACCTTCAACATTTACACCAATGTAGTTGTGGTATCCGTGTCCGCTAGATGCTTCCCATCCATGAATGTTTTCACCCTGATAGAATCCAAAGTAGTTGTCATCACCTGTGAGTTGATCATATTCTAGTATGTTGTCATTTTTGGTTTGACGCACTATAAATGTAACACGGTCACCATCTATTTTACTGGTGCTCAGTTTCTTTTTGATCACGTGGTCCTCACCATCCTGTTCGATGTCTATTGTTAGATCATCACCCGATTGAGTTATGTATATTTCATTGGCTTTGCTGTGTGATGGTAATAGTGCTGTAGCCGCCAACGCCAACACGATAACCATACTCACTGAAATACTCTTGGTGCATGTCAATAGTATATCCTCCTCTGTCATCTAGTTTTAATCTAAAATAATGTAAATCCTGTTCTTTTCTTTCAACAAGCATACTAGGTGGATCTTCGTCATAAATGATACCTGTTTCAGGATCCATACCCAGTGTTCTTGTTTGGAATAGTTCAGTTGCCTGTGTATTCAATTCGTCAATCCATTTGGCTAAGATTTCTCTAAGTTGCTCTTCCATTTCGTCTGTCCATACTTCTTTCAAGTATGTCATGTTATCCAAGTCTGTAAGCCATATGCGTTTGATACTTTCTACTAGCGGATCACTATCCAGTTCATCAAATGCTAGAAAGTCTATGTCTAATATATCTGTTTTTGGTTGTATTCTTTCTAGTTCTTCATCATATGGCTGCTTCTTACGCACAATCAACATTGCTCGTAACAAGTTGCTTGGTAAATCTAACACAAGTGGATTTGCAGGAGCAGTGTAAGGACTTGCTACAACCGTTGTTTGGAACGCTTGATTCATAATTACCTGTCCTACTTCGCTTTCAACTGCAATCTCTCCTACTACACAGGCACCACTAGTATCACAACTTGGCAGTAGAGTGATCATTGATCCACCTACTTCATCCACAATCATCATAAAGTCTGTGCCTCGCACATTGATTGTTGCACTTGGTGTTCTTATATTCACTCTTTGTCTGCTGTTCTTTGCTATTTGACCACTTGCATATCTAACTGCGCCCAGTGTTGCCTTCATTGACAATGCGCCAGTTTTTGTAGCAGGATCATATATAAACTCATCTATAACCATACGGCTGTGTTCGGTGACATCAACTCTAGTTTGATCTACAAACTCCAGTTGCCAAGCACCGTTCTGTGTGGTGATAGTGTCTTGCATTTCAAGATCAGTACCTACACCACCTTCAAATTTTTCTGTTTCTCTTTTGATTTGGCCTGGGCCAGTGCTTGCGGTTATTTCACCCACACTGCCCCAAGCCGTTGTTGCTATTAAACTAGCAATCAGTGCTAGTCTAAACATTAGTCGTTCTGCGATATGGTTACATCTGCATCGTCGCCGCTAAATGTAGCATCAATAGTGCTGTCATTTAATCCGGCTTGATCAATGTCAAAGTATCCACCACCTCCAGTGATGTCTAATGTTATGCTGTGACCTGATACGCCACCTTCGCTTTGGTCAATATCAATATAGTTACCGCCAGCCTGTGTACTTAAACTTGTGGTTGCATCTGTATAAGTTGTAGTACTGCTTGTTGCAGTATTATCAACCGTTACGGTTATGTCGCTGTCTGAACTACCGCTTGCTACATCAATAACGTTTCCATCACCGTCTACGGTAAATGCTGCTACCATGTTATCAACATCTGCGCCTGATGTTTCTCCCATGTAGATTTGGAAAATGTTATTGTCTGCACCGCCTGTAGTGTTAGCACCTACGGTAATGTTAACGGTTACCGTATCACAATCGCCTGTTGTGGTGCTCGAACACAGCAAATCAACCGTGTTGCTATCACCTGTGAATGCCCAAGTACCTGTATAGGTTGAGCCTTTGATGATTGCATCAATTTGGTTGTTATCACCTGTTTGAGTTATGCTGAAGGTCATATTGCTACCAGCCAATGTAAGGTCGGTAGTAGTATCACCTACTTCGTTGCCGCTGCCTGTCTGAGTAATTGTAAGGTCGAGATTGTCACCTACTTGATCAATGTAGATTTCATTCGCGAATCCTAGTGTTGCCCAAAAGATAGCGACCATTGTTATGATCGATCTTTTCATTTTGCCCTCGTTTCTGATAGCCGTCGCTATCAACAATATTTAGCAAACTAAGATTCGTTTTTAAAGTTCCAAAGCCCTTTTCTCACGCCTTCATACACTAATTCTACTACTGCTGCTTCAATCACAGCTCTAACTGCATAATTAGTAGGCTCATTTGCACTATAACCGGCTTCTAGTTCTAATGCTTTTGTTCCCATATCCAAGAACTGAAATGCATCTGCACTCTGTCTATAACTTGCTATGGTTTTCTGTGTTGCCACACTCATCAACACTCTACCTGTGCTTACACTTACAAGACGCATTGCAACGGTCACGGTGTCTACACGATATTCAGCACTTGTGCCAATATTCATATATCTTGCACCTGCGCCGCCTGTGGTAATGTTGCTGTCATATCCTACAATACCACCTTCTAAAATAAGTCCGGCAAACTTCATTGGTGCTAGATTTCTATCTACACCTTGCTCGTAGTTTTCTCTTGTGCTGCGTATCAACTGACGCTCTTTGATAACATTGTCCATACCTGTGCGTTCTACTACTTCAAACCACTCGCCGCTGCCTGCTTCTAGTAGTGCATCAATAACCCAAACTTCTGCGCCTTGTGTAACTGCACTGCTTAAACTGGCCATGTTATCTGCTGGCTTACGCTGTCCTGTTTTGTCTGTAAAACTATATACACCTATGGTCATTGGCGGACCATCCAGTGGTGGCAGTTCTCTAAGACTTGATTCTTGTGGATTAGTTTGTACTTCTGGCGGTGCCTGTATTGATTTAGGAACTTCTCTAGGTATCCAACTACACCCTGCTAGTGTTACTGCTAGTAATATTGCTACTATGTGTTTCAAAAGTTAAAATCTCCTGGTCCTGGTATTGTTACTTCTGTGTAGCCATCTGGCCCATCTACTATCAATGTTATTGCACCTGTGGTTTCGTCTTTGCTCCAAGTGATCTCTGCACCTTCTATGTCAGTTGTGCCGCTTGTAGGGCAAACAGGAATGTCAGTGCCTTCACCACAATTTGCAAACATACTATCTACAAGTTGCTTACTCAGCGTTGCATAGATACGTGATTCTAAGTTGCGCACAAACTTAGCAAGAACGGTGTTGTCTGCTTCTCGCTCTAACTCATTTGCAATGCGTTCTGCTTCTTTGTCTATTTCGTCTTGTCGGTTTTTTTGCAGTTGTTCTATGGCAAGCACGTGAGCACCATAACCTGCTCCATTAAACGCTGGATTATTAAATTTATGGACTAGATCCGCTAAGGCTAGTGTTGGTAAAAAAAGTAGTAAGAGTATGTATCGCATACTGCTATTTATAAAGATATCTTGCCAATACCAATCTGAGGTGATTTAGTAGATTGTTTATCTTTAAAATCAATGCCGCCGCTGATAACCAATCCTGTATCGATAGCACCATTTACCTCATCAGGATCGTTCATTACAATGTAAGTTCCTAAAATAGGATTGATTACAAGGATACAATCTAACATTTCTGATTTGTAAAGGGCAAACAATAATTTTGTGTACTCTTTTTGAAAACTTTGGAAATCAAACTTTCCTTCTTGAGACACCACACCATTCATATATGATTGTAAAATCTTATCGTAATTTATACCTTTTTCATTATAACCAATATAATTGCGCATAGGAATGTTTATAGCATCTGTTAAAAATTTAACTGCTTGATTTTTATTCCACTGCCCTTTCATGCTATTTAAATGATCTACCCAACCATTTAGAATATTAAATCCTTTGATTGTAAAGTTAACTTGTCCCATTGGTGTTTGGTGTTGCACAGGAATATTTTCACCCTGTGGACCTGGTATTTGTTTGCCAAAATATTGTTGCAGCACTTCTGTGTATTGATTAGTCAAATCACCTTTGGTTGCTTTTTCAACATTAAGTCTAGCACCGCTGGCAGCTTTTTTACTTGCCTTTACTTCAACTTGTGTTCCTGAGCCAGTTTCGATATCACCTTTGGTACCTTTTTTTACTGGATCACATAGCATCAAAAGTCCTAGTTCAGCAGGTCCCCATGCACCCGCACCTGACTTGTCAATGGTTCTTGATAGGATACTTTCAAATTGATTGTACATATCAACAAACTCAGCACCTTTTTTCTTAAATTCGGTTTCTACGGTACCTTTACCACTATTAATCAAACTATCGATGTCAATAAAAGGATCATTCAAACATCTGTCTAAGAAACGTTCAATTTTTAGTAGTTCTTGTTCAGCATCTGTGATAGATTCAACTCTACCTGCACGTTCCATCACACCATTGGTCATATCTGCAATCGTATTAGCAACAGCTCTACCTGTCAATGATAGTTCACTTCTTTTTACTTGTCTAGCTTGTTGTTCATCTTGATCTGTTGATTCATTTTTTACAAAAGCAGAACTACCAGTTACTATTTTATTTGCAAGTGGCGCATACAACGACTCAATACGTTTTTTAATTTTGTTTAGTTCTGTATGTCCTATTTGTGCACCTGTACCTAGTAATAGTTTTGCAACATGACGAACATAATCTAATTCGGTTTGGGTAGGTTGCTTTCCAGTTTGTTGTAATAATTTTTCAATATCTGCAACTTGCATGTCGATTGCTTCATCGATACCCTCATTTGTAGCAAGAGGTTGTTGTGTTAAATATGATTTAAATTTTTGCAAATAACGCAATACTTTTTGCTTAACATCATCATCAGCATTTTGTGATTGTGTATCAATAAACTCTAGGGCCTGATCCATATCCATAGTATCTACATTGGCTAGATTTGGATTTTGTACAAGCTCATTGAGTATTTTTGTTTCTACTATTCTTAAATCATTATAACGCATTATTCACTCCTGATAATGTATTTATTCAATATCAGGGAATAAACATTCTTGTACGAACACACGTACATCTTCTTCATCAAGTCCTAAACTGGTCATTGTGCGTGGTGTGTGAGGATTTTGTTTTTGGAAATGTGCGTAACGGTTTTGTGCTTCTTTACCTTTTGTCACATCTCCAATATGATTGAATGCGCCAATGTGTTCTAAGTAATCGTCTATATTTGTAAAACTTAAATCTAAAAGTTGTTCAAGTTCTTCTGTGCTGTTTACGTTGCCTGCTGCAACCATATGTTCTGTAAAGATAGCTTTAGCCCACTCTGGTAGTTCACGTGGTTTACGCCATTCTAGTTTTGCAACCTCGTCTCCAAATGCTTCAATCATTTCATGTGATGCTAATATTGTAGGTGAATAATCGTGAAAATAACCTGTAATCTTGTTTTTTCCTGCAATTACATCCAGCCCAAAAATAGGACCGTCATTATGCAAATGAGGAAACACACAACAATGCATCATCCACAACCCTTTGCTGTCTCGTGCATCAACAACATCAACGTGTGCTCTGCGATAATCTTCGCTGCTCCATACTCTATTAATCCAACCTGGTTGATTAAACCTATCCATACCTGGCTCTTCTACTTCTGTACCAGTTGCATCAAAACGTTCAATAAGTCTGTCTTGAATTTTAATCAGTGTATCCCAAACTTCACTCATCACCTAACTCCTCAAATAATTGCATTGCAAATTCAAAACACCTATTAGCTTCATTTGCCATTTCGTCTTTCAATTGTGCTCTTACACTAATCTTAAGTTGTTCTACATTTTCAAATTGGTACATAGCACCTGAACCTGGATTGCGTTTGGCAATCATTTGCCCTCCGTACATGTCTCCAAAATGACGTACATACAAATGAGCAAGTATGTCGTCTTTTTCTTTCAACGACATAATATGTGCTGTATATTCCGATACAACTGGACACAATAAATCTGCATTCCGTTGAATATCATGTAAGGTTTCTAATTCTTCCATGTCGGCTCTTATAGAAGGTGCTCTACAAATATTTTCAATACCATTTAATACGTTCAATTCTCTTGCTTTGCTTTCTAGTACTGCATATTGTACGTATTGATTGTAAATGTATTTGTGATATTCTTTTGGGGTCATGCCTTTTAATAATTTACGAGCATGTTCAGTTCGTTCTGCCTTTTGATGATTTTCCCAAGTTAGTTCTTTTAATTTACTCATAATCTCTTACCGCCTGTTCATAAACTTCTAAATCTCGTTGGTAGTATGGAAGCACAATTGGTGATAACATTTCAATTGCTTTCTTCCTACTAATTGAATACTTCCATTCTGTTACATACTTGAATGGAATATTTGGTATAAACTTTGCTAGTTTTTCTACCGGAATAACCTTTGCTATTTCACCGGGATCTACATTTATTTCTTCTAAATACAAATGCTGTTGAGACCAATGCAAATCCCAGTTCATGTGTAATAAATGTATGTTTTCCTCTAAAAATTCTTTAAAATAATCAAAATCGCCCACATACTTAGCATGAGGTTCCCAATCAGTTACAATATCATTAGTTCGCTTCCATGCTGCTTGTGTTTGAATTGTGCTATTCCATGCACTAATAATTCTCGAAACAGGATGTCTAACAATCCAATATATTGGAAGATGATTCTTTTTTAATTTACCACCAAAAGAAAACCATATCTTTGAATCTATAGCATGATATTTAATTGAAGTAGTCGCAACTTTTGGTGCTGCAACTAACCAGTATTGATCATTACGAAAAAACTCCGCCATTACTCCTCTTCAAGTTTAACTGCTAATTGAAATCCAGCATTACGAGAAAGTGTTGTTGTTTCTATTGCCTTTTGTTCGGCAATTTCATGCGTATACACTCCAACTACTCCGCTGCCTTCGGTATGAATAGTCATAGTAATAGTAGTTGCAGTTTCTTCAGTATGTTTAAAGATGTCAACAAGGACTTGTATAACAAAATCCATAGGTGTTGTGTTGTCGTTCAAAAATACCACTTTATATTTTTTAGGTACACGAGATTGTATCTCAATTTTTTCGTCTAATACAACATCAGTTTTTGTACTCATATCTACTCCTATAAATTTGGGGGGATGTTACTCCCCCCTAGACTTTTTAGCCTTCGATCATTCCAACTTCACGGATACTAATCTTCTTTGGCTTTTGTGCTTCTGGCACATTACGCACCAAATTAATATGTAGCATACCGTTTTCTAGTTCAGCATCTTCAACTTCAATGTGTTCAGCTAGTGTAAACTGCCTACGGAAGTTTCTGTTGCCAATACCTTTGTGAAGATAATTTTTACCTTCTGGAACATCGGGTGATGTGCCTTCAATTGTGAGAATATTTTTCTCCAAAGTAATATCAAGGTCGTTCATTGAAAATCCAGCAATAGCCAATGAAATTGTATATTCATCTTCATTTTCTTGAACAACGTTGTATGGAGGATATCCTGTTGATTTTGTATTTGCAAACTCTCTGTCGAGTTGCTCGAACATTCTATCAAAGCCAATTGTGGCACGTGCGAATGTAGGTAAGTCTAGAGTCATAGTTCTTGTCATTTTGTTTCTCCTTTATAAAGCAAGAATATATGTGGATCCATTATGGCATCCATGTTTATTTACCAATTGTCGATGATTCATACACCGAATTGTGTGTTTGTGTGCAACGAATAAATGTTGCACACTTACTTAGTTGCTTGAGTTTCATTGCACCTGTATATGTGCAAGCACTACGCACTCCTCCTAGAATCTCCTGTACCGTTTTGGCCACAGGTCCTCTATAAGGCACAAGCACCGTGCGTCCTTCTGACGAGCGATAGTCTTTAAGCCCGCCAAAATGTTTATCGTTTGCACTTTCACTACTCATACCGTAGAATTGTACAAACTTTTTTTCTTCATACACAGACTCAAAGAATCCGTCATCTGTTTTAGTTACTTCATTAGTTTCGTAAATCTTAGTAATAACTTCGCCGCCGCCTTCATCGTGTCCGGCAAGCATACCGCCAAGCATTACAAAATCAGCACCTGCGGCAAATGCTTTTGCTACATCGCCAGGACAAGTGCAGCCACCATCCGCAATGATATGGCCACCAAGACCATGAGCAGCATCAGCGCACTCAATAACAGCGGAAAGCTGAGGGTAACCAACACCAGTTTGGATCCGTGTTGTGCAAACACTTCCAGGGCCGATGCCCACTTTAACAATATCTGCGCCAGCAAGTATAAGTTCCTCCGTCATTTCTCTTGTTACTACATTTCCAGCAATGATTACCAAGTCTGGAAACTCTTTACGTGTGCGGCGCACTGCATCAGCAAAGTGTTCACTATATCCGTTTGCGATGTCCATACAAACATACTTGAGTTTGTGCTCGCACTCTTTTTTTACTTTAAGTAGTTTGTAATAATCACTATCACTTGTGCCAATACTCATTGCAACACACTCGGTACGCTCAACAGGTCCATCAAAATATTCTATAAGTTGTTCAGCAGTGTAAGTTTTTACAAGACAAGTAAAGATTTCACCTTCTGCAAGTTTATCAGCCATTTCAAATGTGCCAACACCATCCATGTTAGCAGCCATAATAGGGATGCCATTGTAATGGTCATCACCGATATCAAAGTCTGGCTCGTAATTTCTAAATTCAAACTTGCGATTTAGTTTTACTTGCTTTCGACTTTGCAATGTACTACGCTTTGGACGGATTAGTACATCCTTGTAGTCAAGTTTGATGTCTTCTTCAATGCGCATATTAATAGCCTAAATTAATTTTATCTTTTAGCCTTTGTTTTTTGTAGCGACGAATAGCTGCTTCTTTTGCTTTTCGGCGTTTAGTACCTTTTGATTCATAATACTCTCGCTGTCTAAGTTCTTGCAAAATTCCATCTTCTGCAATTTTCTTCTTAAACTTACGCATTGCTTTGCCAAAGTCACCATTTCTAACTTCAACAAACAAACCACTTAATACAACTTCTTGGTTGTTATTAAATTTGCTTTTAGCCATTTATTCCTCTTTAATTTTATCATATAGCCAATCAAGATTGTAAATCCTATTGACACTAAGCATATTATACGGTGTTAACTCGTCATTTGTCAAGTAAAAAGTATTCGGTAAACTAACAAAATAACTTGCCAGTCTGTGTTCAACTGGGTTTAAATTATCAATATCAATTATCGTATAGTCTACCATTTTTGATAAATTTAACAACCATGCATACTCAGTTTCATCTTTTTGAGATTCATACAAGTATATGTTTATTGCTTTATCAAAATTTGCTAACAATCTTTGAAACTGGTTTCTTACCTCATCAGATGGCTGTATTAACAAAAAACTTAGAGCTTGATTGTGTAAAACGTCTGGAGGTGTAATTACATTAATTTTTGTCATTTATTTCCCAAGGAAGTATATCTATTTTACCTAATATATATGCTTCCTTGTGTCTTTTTAATGTATCTTCTGGATGTTCAATTTTCCATTTTTGTTTTTCTATTTTATAATTTTCATCATGTTCTTCACGAACTTCTAAATCTTGGCGTCTTTGATCTTGCTCGGATTTAGAAAGTCTTGAGGAATTGCTTCCTCCGCTAGAGGTGGTTCCAGTATCTCCATACAACTTGGCATAGGCGCGGATTCTTTCTTCTCTGTCGGAATCTCCATCTTTTCCTTCGCTTGCATCAGATCCTGTGTAGACACTTCTGGATTGTGCATGTTCATCATGCTGATAATTAAATGTTTGATTGTCATTTATTTGCTCCTTTGAGCCTAGCCGGGGATACTCCCGTCTGCGCATCTCGAATGTGGCCTGGCTCGCTATAAGCAGGAGGACCGCTAGTGGATCGAATACAAAGATAATTACCATGATTACCCATCTTACTGCTTCCTCTAGCACATCTTTATCTGCATCATCATAAATGAACTCTGCTAGATATTTTACTGGTCCTACTTCTGCTTCTAGTTTTCTATACTCTGCTTGCAAACTATACTTTTGTTGTGTTAAATTGTCAATAGTATTATTTGCTTCTATAATTTTTTCCTGTTGTTCTGCAATTACTGCTTCAATTGCAGGATCTTTTCCCACGGTTAAACTATCTCTTAGTCTTTGTATTAAATCATTGCTTGCTGCTATTTGTGCATCTGCACTATTTCGCAAATCTTTAATACCTTGTCTTGCTACGTTAATGCGTGGATCGTCTGCATTGCGCAAGGCAGTGATAGCATCTTGTGCTGTTTGCCTTGCGCTCCTGTTTGCAGGAATGTCTGTGTTCAAGATTGTATCAATCTTTAATTGTATGTCGGCTTTTGCAACACGGGCTTCTTCTATACTATTTGATCTAACTTGATCAATAGCATCTAACAATCCTTGTTTGCGTTTTAATACATTGTCAGTCTGTGTCCCACGCAAGTCTTTAACTTGGTTTGTTAAACGCTGTCTTTCAGCATCTAATGTTTGCTGTGCCTGTGTGCGTAATTCTAATTCTTGTGATTGTAAATCAGCAATACGAGCCTGTTGTGCTTCAACCCATGCTGTCAATGCTCTGCGTGTATTACTGCCAAACAATCCGTCGCTGGTAACACCTATTACTGCTTGACCTTCACGAATTTTATCACGTTCTGTGCTTTGTAATTTATTTGTAGTTACAACAATAGATTCTTCCAGTGCTTCAATACGAGTTTTTAAAACTTCTATTGCACTTATATCAATTTCTAAATTAGTTATTCTTTGCTCATATTCATTTGCTTGTGTATTAATGCGTTCTAAGTCCGCATCTAGTTGAGCTATTTGATCATTATACGGTTGAATTTGTTCTTCAATACTTGCAACGGTGGTATTTGAAAATTCACTTCTAAATTGTTCTACTAAAGAATTTAGTCTAACCAGTTCGCTATCTAAACTTTGTATTTCTTCTTCGTATACCGCAACACGGTCTTCTAAACTATCTAGTTGTGTTTGGATTATTACATTTTGTTCTTGTATAGCAGGTTCTATTCTTGTGTATGCTGTATCAATACGTTCCTGCTCTTTGTCTATTTGTTCTTGAATTGCTGTATTGCCTTTGCCAACACTTGCTTCTGCTTCTACAATGCGTTCTTCTGCACGTTCTATAATTGCACCTTGGCGTAGCAATTCTTCATCAATGCGGTCGATTTGCGCAAGGCCTTCTTCAGCGGCTGCTGTTTGTTCAATGTGTGCTTTTGATAAAAAACCAAATATGCCCATACTAGTAATAAACATAAGCACAATTGTTGCAATGCTTAAATAAGTTTTAAGCCACCATCTAGCTTTGTGCCAATACCAGTGTAACCAAACTGCTGTAACCAGTTTACCAATTTCTAGCACACTGCCCATAATAATAATGGGGATAGCGGCAGCCGCAAATATAGCAACCAATCCGCTAACGCTATAGTAGATAGCAACGGCGCTGATCGACAGCGCCGTAATCATTACAAGTATTCCTAATATCATTACATTATTTAACCTATTCCCATCGGTAGAATATATGCGCACCTATTCTTCCTACCATTTGCAAGTCTTTTGCCCAGCGTGGACTTACATAAGTAGCGTGATAATGTGTGGCGCCTTCTGTAATACCACGATATTTGTCATATTCTAAAAACCCCCACGCAATCATTTGTGCTTCAAACCAACGATCTTTGTCTAGAGGGACATCGCTTTTGCCATCGCAATACCAACTAAACTGACAACGATTGCGAACCATATTGCCGTTTGCATGTTTTTCACCTTGCTTGACTACTTCACATATTGTGTTTGGATAACGTGTATCGTTTACTCGATTTAGTACAACATCGCTTACTGCTGCTTTGTCTGCTAGGTTACTACCACGTGCTTCATAATAGATGTTTAATGCCAAACAATAATGCTCTGGATACTTGTCTTGTGTAATTACATCTTCGTTTGCATTGGCTACGTTTGCTAGGATCAGCATCACTGCTGCCATAATATAAAGTTTCATTACTGCCTCTTATGTTTGATTAATTTCTGCGCATTGCGGCGATGTCTTTTGCATCTTCTGCTTTGTCCGCAAATACTGGTACCATGTTTGACTTGTGCATTGTTGCAATGCCAAGTAGTTTACGTTCGCCTGAATAAACATTGCGCTCTTTTGCTGTACCGTTGCCGGCAATACGATCGCTTGTCATTCTAGGTCCTGTTTTGTAGTCTGGTAGTTCATTGGTGTGTTGTGCTTTGGTTTTGCCTACACCCATCTTTGCAAGAAATTGTTCGTGTTCTGCTTCTGCTGCTGCCAAACGCTTGCTCTTGCTTTTCTTTGTCTTACGATTATACTTTGTAGTGGTCATATAAGGACCAACCAAGTGCATCGACATAATAAACTCCTGCTGTTGTTATTATCTATTCAGTATAGCAGGAGTTTATAGTTTGTCAAGTTTTTTCTTCCATTGATCTCTTGGTGATTCTGGTAATTTTTTACCTACCATTGCTCTAATTTTTGCAGCATGATTTTCTAGTTCTATAATTCTATTTTGCACGTATTCATAATTTGGATCATTTTCATTCATCTGTCTTAGTTGATTACGTGCATTAGTTAAACGTTTTTCTACAAAACCTGCAACTTCATTAATTGTGCTAGGGCGGGTATTAAATGCCATTACTTTCCTTCCATTAGTGCGACAGCTTCATCGTATTCTTCTTTACTTACCACACCTTCACGCAACAACTTCTCTCTATTGGCCATATGCTTCATTTGGATTTCTTCTTTGCTGCCTCCAAAGTATGCTACACAATGTCCTTCAGCAATCATAATGTCAGTAACAAGTTCACCTGTTGGTGTACGGAAATCTCCTAGGATACGTCCAAATTTACCCTTCATATCTTCGCCGTCTTTGTTTTCTGTTGTAATCAGTTTGCCACCATCGTGTAGTAGTTCTTTCAATCTATTCTTTGCTGCTGTACCAAATATTTTTTCTACCTTGTCACTTGTGCGTGATTCAGGAGTATCAATACCCATAATACGTACACGCTCGTCTTTTAGCCATACGCCAAATCCTAAATCGATATCTACATCAACGGTATCTCCGTCTACACATTTAAGTAATACTACATCATATTCATTTTGTGTTGTCATTATTTGCCCTCTCTAAATAAAATGCCCGTATTATTTAGCCACAAAAAAAGCAACCCGAAGGTTGCTTTTAGTTCGAACGGCATATAGCCTGTCCCGTTTGTTTAGAAGTTGAACGATAGTCCTGCTGTTGGAGTAAAGTCTTCTGTGTCTACATTGTAGTTTGCACCTGCTGTCAATGCTGCACCACCAATGTTGTATGTGTACTCGCCACCTACGTTTTGGAATGTGTCATCTTGGTCACCGTTTGCATATGCTGTGATGCCCATTACGTTTGCAACACCTTCAAATGCAAATAGTTCTGCATCTGTGTCATAAGTTACGGTACCGCCTAGTGAAGCAACGCCTAGTTCTAGACCTGATGCTGCTGCACCAACAACGATGTTTTCGTTGTCTAGGTTGTAGTCACCGCTTGCTGTGATTGCCATACCTGCAACGTCACTAATAGTGTAAGCACCTTGGATGTTGCTGATATCTGTGATGTCTGCTGTCCAATCAGTAAAACCAACTGCCACTGCTGCATCGCCGACGGTTACTTTTACTGACTCTGTCATTGCTGGTGCTGCTAGTGTTTGCTCACCTTCTGCTCCGACAAATACACCATTGTCGTCACCTAGTGCAACGCCAACGCCGCCTACTTCTGTACCAACGGTCCAGTTGTCTAGTGTTACTGCGTTTCCGTCAGTTGCACTAAAGTCTAGATCAATGTTTGCTAGACCTGACACGTCTACACCTAAGTCTAGACCCATTGTTCCGCCCCACTTGTCGTTTGCTGTTTCAGCAAAGTCTAATGAAACTTCACCTGATAGTACTGGTGTTGGTACAACAGGATTTTCTGTATCAGCAAATGCCGCGCCTGCGAACATGGTTGCTGCTAAAATGGTAAATACCTTGCGCATAATATTTTTCCTTCTTTATTATGTGTTTTCATAAAGCAAAGGGCAAGCATCGAACTTGCCCTTTCGCATGTTTATTTATGTTGAATTATGCTGCATTTGCAAAAAATGAAAGCAAAAACTAACATCTGTGCTTTTTGTGCAACACTATCCACCAACATAAGTTCCTTTTTTTGGACGATACCAATTCTTTTGGTTGTGTAATCGTCCTAAAAGTTCTTGTACTTCTCGCTTGCCTGTTTGATCCGCTTTTGTCTGTGCATTAAAAAGAGCCGACTCAATTAATTCTAAATCTTTAACTGATAACTCAAACTTCTTGTTCGGTTTCATTCAATATTTCCCTCGTTATTTTATTTGCTGGCATACAAGCCACATCTAGTATAGTATCGTTAAATCCTGCCACATCAATAACTTCTATGGCAAGTCTATCGCTGTTAGCAGGATCATTTATATAGGCTTTGCATTCGTTTTGTGTTTCAAACGGCAGAGTCTTTATTGCAAAAGGTTCTGCTTCCAACATAACAAATACAATAAGCCACTTCATTTATTGATTTCCGTTACTGCAATTATATAAAAACCTATGATAATAATTGCCAGTATGCTTATTGCTGTAAAAATTTCGCTCATTGACATAGATCCTCATACTTTGTAGTATAGGCTCTGTGTAATACACCATTTGGAAGTGTTTCTGTAGTGAATAGTTTTAGAAAATATTTTAGCATCTGTGTCTCCTGTGTATAATAATATATAGCAGGTAAACTTTATAAAGTCAACCTTACGAGGGTGTGTAAAATTGTAGCAGTGGCACTTCTGTTGCTAGGTAGTACCCACCCCCACATACCCTTAGGCTGCTAATGCCATCTCTGGCGCACGATTGTCATTTGCAATTGTGAATGTTGACCAATAACGCAGTCATCCGGTTAACTCCACTTCACTTTCACACCTGTCGATCCTAATTTCTGCCCCATCATAAACACACGACTTGTGACTTTCGGTCCTTGTCCTATGCACAGGAAAGTAGGTGCATCTACTCTCATGTGTTTATGGTGGAGCAGTGCGGTACCGCCCCGCAGTCCAGTATGTGTCCACGTTGCTTCAACGCTAACAAGTATATTTATACACTACTCGGAGTGCTTTGTCAAGAAGTTTTTAGCAATATTTTTGCTTTGTGTTATCAACAGGATCTTGTTGTTGTCATCTACCACAAGATATTTGTTGTCACGTTCTTCTATATGCATACAATATCTATACTACCACTTGGGTATATTTGTCAACCTTTTTTGTGATGAAACTGCATTCATAAGACGCAATAATTTTTTAGTATTTGCTTCTTCTGGGCACCAGCCATTTTTTGTTTTGAATTGTTGTTTGCGTTCGTTAATACTTGCAAACTCTCTACCTAGTAGTTTTTCTAGATATGATAAATCATCTTGGCTAAGATTTGCTATTTGACGGGATACCATTGTGTTTGTTTCTCCATGCTAGTTCAAACTGGTCATCGTATTCGTATAGTGGAGCGCCATTGGAGCCATCAGCCCATAGGCGTTTGAAATATCCATTTGCACAATCTATTACGGTTTCGGGGGAAGCGTCAAGGTGGCCCTTGACCATGTAAAACAATCTGTATTCTTCTTTTAGATCTTTTAACATAATGTATTTACAAAAATGTTACAAGTTAGGCGCTAACATCAAGTGAAACTAGTCTCGATATCTTTTATATCTTTTTCAATATTTGATACAGGACAATTAAAATAGTATGAGAAAGTTTGTGCAACATCTTCATTTGTAGTATGTACACCTGCACAGGTAAAGTTGCTCTTATCCAGCCAATCTATAATTTCTGTTTGGTTTTCTTGTGTTGGTAGATAAACTAATGCTCTTGCTGTGTCTTCACAAATATAAACAATAGTATCATCAAATTTATATTCCATCATGTCTTGAGCTTCTTTTCTTGTATTTCTTTTCTTCTTTCAGGTATAAGTTGTTTGAGATCATTTAATGCTTGTCTAGCACGAACAGCACTGACTTTTACGCCGTGTTGCTCAAAATTTTCAGATTCCTTTACATAGGTTGCAAAGGCTACCTTTATAGCATCATGTAATTCACTCATTACTAATAATATATTCGTATATTTCTTTCCACTTAACGACTTTTTTCATACCTACTGGAACACTATCATTCATATTATGACCGTGTTCAATAAGAATAGGTTGCAGTCCTAGGTTAAGTCCTGCAATTGCATTTTCCATTTTATCTTCGATCCAATAATAGCCAGTGTCAGCATAATGTTCATCTAAGAACTCGTCTTTGTCAGCACCTGTGTCTAAACAAACTAGTTTTGTAAATGCTGTAGGACCAAACATTTTTTCAAGATTCATTTTACGCAATTTGCCTGCACTAGGATCTAGGCTAAGACTTGTAATGCAGTGGAATGTGTAACCATGTTCTTCGTGTAGTCGCTTAACATAATACATAGAATCACGTAAACTTGGAAGAAACCCTATTGCAGCACTTTCGTTGAAGATTTTACACTTTTCTTTTGCTTTTTCTTTACTTAAACCATAACGTTTGCCCATGTCGTAGTAGTTTGCACCACCTTCAACCATTTTATAACCATGACTTTGAATCCATACATTAAATGCATATTCCCAATTAAGTAAAACGCCATCGCAATCTGTAAGTATAATTTTTTCCATTGTGTGCCTTTCTTAGCCTTTTCATTATGTGTTATTATAACTTGGTTTTGATTGCTTGTCAATTATAAAATTACAGCTTCTACGGTATTATTGTTGCTATCGTGTAATGCAATTGCAAAACTCCATGCGTTTCTATCATTGTTTGCTTCTGCATATCCTTTAACATTACTTGGAGCAAGTCTATCACCTTGTTTTACACTGCCTACAATTTTTACAGGCACTCTACCTTTAAGTGCAATTGCAATACCATCTTCTAAGCCTTCGTTCATGATAAAGCCAGGAGCAGTAGATACAACTCCAATAACACTATGAGCATTATCAGTATCTGCGGCTGTTACTTCTGCACTACCTCCAACTGCTATTACGGTACCATTCTCGTATTTTTCATCCACCAAATACTTTTCAGCAAGGTCAGCATATAATGCACTGGTAGCTTCACCGTTAAAGGTTGTTGCCCATATAGTGTTAAACCTATCTGTACTACTACCAATACTTATACCATTGTCTGGGTTAAGACCGTTACCAGGTCCTAAAACACTACTATAAAAGTATATGTTACTTGGCTCAATTCTTATGCCGCCGCCGGCATTGGTAACATAACTAGGCATATCTTGGGTAGTACCAGCAGTGAGTTTAACATTCTCATGTCCCCATATATGTATCCCTTGAGCTGAACTTATCGTACCTATACTACCAAATATATTTTGGCTAGGATCAACGGCATTATCACCTGTTGCCGCTGAGTAGTTTATAAAATCAATCCATGGATCGTCTTCAGGACCTGTATCTTCTTCAAGTTGTAAGGCTAGGACTGCACCATTATTAGGTTGATCACGAAAGGTGCGTTTAATGTTCATAACATAACCGCCAGTTTGTGACGTGAAATTAAACGGAGCATTGTCTGGAAGATTTATTGCAGCATCTTCAAGAGCGGAAGTACCTTGGCCTCTAATAGTAAACCTAGTATCTCCCATTACGTTGTCACTCATAACTTGAAAATCTAATTGTCCATCGTGTGACGTACTGCTTACATCAATTGCAGTTGCTTCAATTTTGGCAAATGCATACTCTAAATTATTAGAACTCTTACCAAAGAAATTGATTGCTCCTAAGTCGTCGCCATCTCCTTCATTTGTAGTGGTTTTTCCAATATTAATTTCAGGTCCAACCGCATCGTTATTGGTATTTTCAATTCTAAGAATAGGATTACCTTGAGTTTGACTTGACAGAGTCAACCCATTAAATGTTGGACTATCATTTGAGCCTGGTATATCACTGGTTAGTGCCATAGTACCGGCTGCATCAGGTATGATTATAACCCTATTAGCTGTTAATCCATTAGTAGGATATAATTCAACAAAGTTAGTGGAACTAGAAGGTCCTCTCCATCTTAAACGAGTATCACTTTCCAGTGTTATACATTGCGACTCGAAATCATTAATAGACAGCATATTTGTAAGGCTTCCGGCCCTCATAACCCAAAATCTTAAATCTGCGTCTTCGGTGCTTGCAGTGTGGTCCACTTGATTACCGGCTATCTTAATATAATCAGCCATTATATCATTTTCGTTAGTGGTCCTCCATTTTACATTGCCAATATTGCCGCCGCCGCCGTTTATGTCTGTTCTCTCAATTATAAATTCAGCACCGTCTCCTGGAGGGAAAGTATCAGGATAATTATTTTTTAATGTGATACTAGGTTGATTATTTCCATCATCTTCAATTTTTACTCTACCATTGCTGTCATAATGAACCAAAGTACCACTACTTTCTGATGGCAAAGTAAATACAAGGTTACTAAGATAAGCGTTATCGCCCGACCTTAGGATTGTATTTTGACCATAAGTCGAAACAGGCGCTTCTAGTTTTATTGTCTCGAAAAAAGGGTTATCTCCAATATCTTGATTTATTTGTGGTGGTTGGACCCATATGGCATTAGTACCGTGCCCTGTCCAATTAAGAACAATTATACTGGCCCATTGAGCAGTATCAGTAGGAGTATAATTAAATGTATATGTTGTCCAGTTTGTTGGCACTGCGGCATTTTCTGTCCAAGTTGATATTTGTCTTGTGTCTTCTTGTACCAGTGATGATGATGTACCTGCGCCGTTTGAAACGTGTGTTTTGCCAGCTGTCAATGCTGCATCTAATTCTTGTATGCGAAGATATAATCCAGTTGTACTTGCTACATCTCCTTTGATAGCAATGGAAATCCTGATAGGAGTTAAACTCTGTGTGCCTAGAGCATTTACTTCAAATGCAGGAAATGCCAAACCAATACTATTATCAGTACTACTATAAAGTTTTATTGCCTGTTGTGTAGCATCCCATTGCACGTTGTCTTCGGTTGCACTACCATAAGCAGGCACTGCTCCTAAAGATCTAGCAATATCTTGATCTAAAACAAGTACACCGTCTGCATTTGGTACAACGATTGTCCTATCTGCTGTTGGATCGGTGAAACTTAGACTGGTTTCAAAATTGTCGTTTGTACCTTCAAAACTTATTGCTGCATTTGTTGTTGTGTTGAAGAATAATGTGCCATTGATTTGAGCATTATCATTGATTTCTACTACACCTGTACCGTCTGCACTCAATGTTAAATTAGTATTAGCAGTATAAGAACTGATGCTGTCAACATTTAATCCACCTGTTGTAATATCAGTTCTATCGTTAATTACAACCACACCGTCGCCATCTGCACTCAATGATAAATTAGTATCAGCTGTATAAGAGCTTATACTATCAACATTTAATCCACCAGTTGTAATATTTGTTATACCATCAACTTGAAGTGTATCATCAATTTCAACAACACCTGTGCCGTTGGCAGATAAAGTTAAATTGGTGTTAGCTGTTCTGCTTGTAATACTATTTTGTACTTCAATACCGTCTGTATATGTTTCTAATTTAACGTTGCCTTGATAACTAAGTTGAACTTGATTAGCATCATAATAAATTTGTGTGTGCCAATTAAAATCACTAACACCGTCTGCAGGACTAGATATATCTTGCCCAATGTAATTGCCAACTGCCATAGTAACACTACTGATGTTAAATTGTCTCCAGCCGCTGCTTTGGCTCCATTCATCGTGGAATATAAACCCTGCTTCTGTTGCTTCTTCCTGTACGCTAGAGTTAGACTTGTGTCCAATTCTTATATTGAAATTGCCCTGAGCATCATTGTATGTAATCCAGTGTTTACCATCTTCAAATGCTAAACTATCTTGGTTTTCTAAATACAATGTTCCTGTAATTTCTGCTGTATCACTTATAATAACTCTACCTGTGCCGTCGCCGGTTAGTGTTAATGGTGTATTTGCGCTATAAGAACTGATGTTATCAACATTTAATCCGCCTGTGGTAATATTAGTAATACCATCAACTTGTAATGTATCATTGACTTCAACAACACCTGTTCCATTTGCAATAAGTTCTAAATTTCCATTAGTTGTCAAACTTTGTAATGTATCTGCTGTTAATTCTGAGAAAACCGCAGGACCAGGATCTCCTGAAAACACTTCACTAGAATTTGTAGCATTAGGAATAAAAGTAAATGTAGTTGCACTTTGATCAACACCAAAGAATCCAACTCTTGCTCCTGGTGTAAGAGCTCCTGCATCATACCATCTATACTCAATACCCCTGTCTAAACCATCATCACTTGCAGGAGCAGTATCTCCTCCTAATGTAAAGATAGGATCATCTATTGTAACCGTAGTGCTATTAACGGTTGTAGTTGTTCCGTTTACCGTTAGATTACCTTGAACATGCAAGTTTTCACCTATGCCCACACCACCAGTTACAACCAATGCCCCTGTACCTGAGCTTGTTGAACTTGTATTGTTTGTTAGAGATATAACACCGCTTGCTGAATCGTTTGCATCTGATCTTAAAAACTGGCTTGCTTCAATGCCATCAACCGTATCTGCATCAACCGTACCACCTTGGGCAGTGCCTCTAACTTTTACAAGTCCATTTGCATCAATAGTAAAATGATCATAAAAGAACGCTGCAACGCCTAGAGTTTCACTTCCTGTTGCACTTGCACCACCAAGTGATGCAAGCTCTACTTTGATATCAACTACACCATAGTGTACCGTTTCACTAGCAACGTCAGTATAACTATTAGCACTTGTTAGCGTAATTGGATCTGTATCAACGGTGTTTTTTATTCCTTGCACTGCTACGGCAAATGTACTATCACCTCTCAAGAACGTGTTGTTATTTGCACTGCCTGTACCTAATCTACTTGTATCTATTATACCACTGATAATATTGTCTGCATCTATTGTTACATTACTTAAACTGCTCCAGTTAGCTTCATCTTGTCCACTTGTGTTTGCATCGCCAATAATAAACACGTTTTGTTTTTGGAAATTTATAGCACCAGTGCCTGTTGTTGTTATATCAACAGCAGATACAATCAAACCATTTACGCTGTCTAATGCACTACCTCTACCCTCATGTAAGGTAAAACTATTGGTTGTTACACCACCAACAAAATAAAAACCTTGATCATCTAATCCAGTTGGTAAATTTGATCCTGTGACTTTTAAAGCATCGCCTGTGCTATATCCATGTCCAAAGTAATAGAATTTATTAATATCAACGTTGACATTTTGTACGGTTAAACTATGATTGCCTGTACTTGAACTTGAAAAGTTTACTTTGTTTATAGGTGTTAGGACATAGTCTGTGTAAAGTTCAATAGTGTTAGCATCGATACGTTTTACAAAATAAGTTTGGAAATTGGTAGTGTTACCAATAACAACGTTTGCACCACTACTATAAACCACAGGATCTCCGTCTAATCTCCCGTGTGAGAGTATAGTAATCCTGCTTGTTGAATAATCTACATCTCCGCCTGTGCCTATATCTGCTGCATCAAATGTTTGTGTTAATGTTGCTGCGGCATTGCCAATGTTTTGTGTTACTGCATTATCATCAATAATAAAATCAATGTTACTTGTTGTACTACCAAACTCTAATCCTGCTGTTTGATCTAGTACAATGTCTAATCTATTTTCTACGTCTGTAACATCAATTTCAAATGCAGTGCCTCCTATACGTCCGCCAACACTAGCATCATTAAAACTTAATACGTCACTTGTTGTATAACCACTACCGCCTCTTTTTAAATCAAAACTTGTAACTTGTCCGCCTGCAATAGTAATATCGGCTTTAGCACCAACACCTGATCCTGAAATATTTGTAAGAGTCACGTCTGTATATGTGCCTGGTAAACTATATCCACTGCCGCCAGGAACATCATTTACAATATCAACTGCTGTTAGCACACCTGTTGTGTATGATTGTATTGTACATACTGCACCACTAGTTGCACCCTTTAGTTTTGTTTGAGCTGCAATTAGATTTGTAAAAACATAAGAACCAGTTGGATCCAAAATTAAGTATTGTGTATCTCTACTGGTTGTAATGAAGTAATTGTCATTGACTTCGTCAGGACCTGCTACAATAGTTGGATATACTCCCAACGCCCCTGTTACACTTGCACTTAAAGTATCTGCAACATTTGTACTGAAAGTTCCACTAAATTGCTCAATTAAATAAATTTGGTTTGACCCAGAGACAGCCTGTTTAAGCACACCAGTAGCACCAGTGTTAGCCTGTGTAATTGTTTCATTCACCCCAACGGTCACGGTTCCGCTCAATGTTAAAGCAATTTGATCATATTGTTCAATAACAATGTCACCTGCTTTCAAATCATTAACAGGAATATCTTCATGCAATTGCAGTCTAGAATTATAACCGTTCACTCTATAACTTGTAAAGTTGCTTTGCGGTGGAATTAGATCGCTGTTAATTTGTCCTTGGCTGTTTAATTGCACTACTGCATTAGGAATACTATTGCTGCTTAGGTTTTGATCAATAAATGCACCAAGTCTATTATCTAAGAAACTTCTTGCTGCTAATTGTGTTACTAATCTGCTATGACTAGGACCGCCTACTTCGTTATCACCTAGTTCAATATCAATACTGATTTCGTTAACCGTAACACCACTACTTAAACTTAGAGCAAGTGTATCTAATTCACCAATACTAACTTGGTTAACAAATTCGATATTACCTGTTCTGTTAAATGCTTTAACAAAATCACCAACTAAAAAATCGCCTAGTTCGTTTGTACCACTAGTATAAACACGACCAGGAAGTGTGCTAACTTGTTGAAAAAATTGATCTGTTTGACCACCGTTTTGTGGTAACGCATTGTAATCAGTACCCGATCCTGCATATTCCCAAGTGTGTGCAGAAGAGTTACAAATACTAGGACGATGCAAATATGCTTGTTGCAAACTTGTGCTTGCAATTGCACCTAAAGTATTACTACCAATAGTGCTTTTGATAGTAAATTCTGTGCTATAAAGATCTCCTCTATCTTGCACTGCTGCTACGCTTACCGCACCACCGGCAATTTCTCCTGCAATAATACTAGAACCTGGTGCAAATTTATTTCTAACTTGGTTACTACCTTCTTGTACTAATTCTATACTAACCGTAAATCTGTCTCGCAAGTTTGGAACATCAGCTAATGATTCATAGTCAACAATTACTGCACTAATTACACTTGATCCGTTTAAGCCTTCAATTACTTGTCCTATACTATAGCTATATGAACCTTGTGTCACAAAAATGTCTTGGTATTCGTTGTGTGTGCTTACAATTTCATTAATAAAAAATTGTTCATAACCTTTTTTGAAATTATGAGTGCCGCTTGACACACTACCGTCTAGTGCTCTTACAGGTTTTTCTCTATCCTCATCGTGAAATAATGTAATTTCTGTAGAACTTCCTACACTTACAAAATATTCACATTCATTCAACAATCCTACAATTTCTGTATTACCATTTGCATCATAAGCTACAACATCACCGTTGGAAAAATTATGAGCACTTGCAAAGGTAATGGTGCTGCTATTAATACTTGTTAATTGTGATCCGCTAATGCTTGCTGTGTATCCAAATGTACCATCATTGTTATAGGTATCAGTTATATCAGTATTGCTAGGATTGCGTATACGTAAAACAAAATGCTCTAAAGGCGGACGTTTAAAATTTGCAACTTTAAGTGTTTGTGTTCCATCAAAGATACCATTGCCATAAATCCAACCTCTATCAAACTCAAAACTATTTGGTGAATAACCAGTTGAACGTAGAGCAAACAAGCCAAAGTTACTTGCTGAGTTAGTAATACTAAGATAGCCGCCGTTTTGAGTAAGACAACCGTTTTCTGTAAAAATAACAAAGCAACTAACAATTTGAGCATATGCATCGTTAATTACTCTCCAAGCATTACCGCCAAAACTAAGTATAGTGAATGCATTTGCTACCATTGACTTACCTTGCTCAGGTATACCATCTACAAGACTTACAGGGTTTTCTGCTTCAATGTTATTAGGAGGTGTGTTTGGCGTATCAATCAAGTTACCGTCAATTTCAACACCGTTACCACCTAAGAATGAAATTACAGATGAGTTTTGAATGTAAGGTGATGTAAATATCTTAGGTCTAGCAACTGGAAGATTAATGTATCCTGCTCGACTTGTGCTTGTATCTGCAACGTTATCAAAACTAATTGCGTATCGGAAAGTATAATCAGGAACGCCTGCACTTAAACCGTCACGGAAAACTATACCTGTCATGTAGGAACTATTTCTTACACGGAACATGTCTATATTTGGATTAGCAGGACGTAGTATAACTCGACGTAAGTTATCGCCTACAATTGAAATATCATCGCCTAATAGAATTGGGTTTTGTTCAATATAATCACCTGATGCAACCATAATTGTAATTTGTGTAGTGGTATAATTGCCATACACTTTTGCAGGAGCATTTGCAATGTCAGTGATAATACTTGTTACAATATCAAAACTTGCACCAATTGCAGTAGCTCTTGTACCTGTTAAATAGGTTATAGCAAGACTTTTTGCGTAATTAATTGCATCTATAGTTTCTGACACTTGACCCGTAATGTATAATGTGCCAGTACCGTCATAGTAATATTCACCTGCTGTTACACTACGACTATTTCCGCCAAAACGTAAATCATAAATTGCACTATCAATAATCTCTTGAACATCTCTACGACATTTTGCAGTATCATATATTAAAGTAGGATATGTAGTATTAATATATGTAATAGTGTCGTCAGCAATAGACTCTTTTGCATTACGTAAAGCTGCTGTTTCTAATTCAATAGTGGCATCTAGTGTAGTTGGTTGATATGCTAGTTCGGATGCAATTTGAGCGGCACGTTTAACACTTGCAACAGGTGCAGTGATACCATCGTTTGCATCGTTACCTTTAGCAGCACTGACATAAACTCTGTTTCCGCCAAATGTATCCATGTCATCAAAGAATAATTGACCAGACCCATTTGTTTTAATAATTTGATTAAGGGTTCCATCTGATGTTGGAAATACATAATCATTAATACTTACATTTACATCAAAAAATCCTTCTTTCCAACGTTTGGTGTTAGTTCCAAGATCATAGGTATCTGTAATATCAGGAATTAAATTGCTTGCAATGTCTGCTCTAATTGTAATACTATCAGTGTCAGCATCACCTGTATTTGTGTTACCACCAATTGTGATATCACCTCCTAGTACTAGGTCGCCAGTGATAACGCCGCTGCCATTAACTCTAAATGATCCGTTAACGGTAGTTCGACCTGCAACAATGTTAGATATTTCTGCCGTACCAGTAACATCTAAATCTTGCCCAACAACCAAAGAACTTTCGACGGTTAAATTGCTATTGGTAACTACTTCAGGTATAAAAGTAATAGCACTACTATCAGTTGTATCAAATGTAGAAGCAGATATTTGTCCTGTAAATGTGCTATCACCTGTGACTTCTAATGTGCTGAGAGTTGTTGCACCAGTAACATCAAGTGTTCCTTCTATAGTTGTATTACCATTAGAATCAATAACAACTCTATCTGTATTTACGGTTAACCCTAAATCAAACTCTGCGTTACTTTCTACAAGAAAATCTCCGCCTACATTTAGATTACCTCCAATGACCGCATCAACTCCTGATCCGCCGCTGATTACAGGAGCCCATGTACCAACCGTATAAATTTCTAAAACATTTAACGATGTGTTATAACGTAAACTGCCAAGTACAGGATCTGGATCTCTTTGCGCACTAGTTCCTGCAGGCATTATAAGCTGTCCAGTGTCACTGGTTTTAGGTGCAACTGCTCTAAAATTGTCGTCTAGTTCTTCAAATGTAAGTGCTGAACCTTTATCTTGTCTTAAGATGATTGCCATACGTTATTATCCTCGTTGATAACGTATTTATTTGATTAAGGATCAAGGTCGTCTAGTTCATCTAAAGTAACTGCACCTACATAACTAACTAGTCGATTGCCTTCAATTCTAGGTTGCTCAATATAGCCTTCTAATACATATGAATACAAATCGCTAGTTTCTAATTCTACAGGAGCAGTCAATGCATATGCTTTTTCTAATAAAGCGTTTTTTAGATCAGGATTAGTTTCTTGCGCTGCTAGTGTAAGTAAATTTTCTACATCAGGATTAGGTTCAAAGATTGGAACATCAACAATACGTTCCACTCTTGGAAAAACATTATCAATTACTAATTTTTTTGTTGTGTTACTCGCCATTTGCAAATACATCTCCGCTTCCGCTTTCACTACGGTTAGGCACCCATCTGTTTGGTCTTACGTGGTAAGTATGACCTTGAGTGCCATCTCCGATACGATGTACTGCTTTATTTTCGGCAAACACATTAGGACTTCCTTCACTAGCAGGATCACCACATTCTGTTGTATCCGTTAACCTAATAACAGGATTATTGTTTGCATATACCGTTGTTTGTCCTGCTTTGTAATTTGTTTGGTGGAAAGGAGCGCCGGGTGATATAACAACAGGACCGTCTGGTCCAGGACCGTAAATAGTAGGACGAGCATGTCCTATATGCCTATCTACATTTGCCCTAGTAACACCTGGCATTTTATCTCCTTAAATCATTGCAATACCGCTTACACTTGTAACATATTGTTTTGCCATACTTTCTTCAGTCTTTGCAACAAATAACACGTTACTAATATTTAGTTTAATTTTTCCTTGTGGATCAGTTGTAAATACCCAAGGTCCTAAACCAACTCCTTGTTGAGATGCCATTAGTGCAAGTGGTTTGGTAATTGTAATACTATTTGCATCTTGCTCGATAAATCGTGCGACAATCTCTTCTCCTGCACTGGTTTTTAGTGTTACGGTATCATTAGCTTTGTAAGGTGTTTCGATTATCATAAAGAGTACCCTGTACCAGTGTAGCCTGTTTCTTCAACATATTTTAAAAATTGTTCATAGCCGCCAACTTTTTGTCCGCCTACTACAATCTGTGGAAATGTACGTGCTTCTGGAAATTCTGTAAGCACTGCTTCTCTAGTAAAGTCCTTACCCATTTCCAAATATTCGTATTGGTATCCGTATTTTTCACATAATGCTTTTGCTTTTATGCATGATGGACATGCAGGCTTTCCCCAAATATGTATCATAGACTAAATCCTTTCAACTTGTTTTTATCAACGTCTTGTTTGATGCCGCCGATAATATAGCTTTCAACTTCTGTTTCTTGTGGAGCAACTTGTAAGCCTGAACTTGACAACCAGTGTGTAGTCCACGGTAGTGGGTTTGTGTTTACTGGCTGATCAAAAATAGCATTTAATCCAAGAGCTTTTAGTCTACGATTTGCAATGTATTCTACATACTGAGAAAGTAATGTAGTATTCAAACCAATCATAGATCCATCTTTGAACAGATACTCTGCCCAGTCCTTTTCTTCAGCAACACATTCACGCCATAATGCATAAACATCTTCTTCACACTCTTTTGCAATCTTAGCCATTTCAGGATCGTCTTTGCCTTGAGCCCAAAGTTTTAATACGTGTGTACTAAGTGCTAAATGCTGTGCTTCGTCCCTAGCGATAAGACTAATAATCTTAGCACTACCTTCCATCAGCTTTAGTTCTCCAAAACCAAATGTGCAAGCAAATGACACATAAAAACGTAGTCCTTCTAAAATGTTTACCGTCATCATTGCAAGATACATTTTCTTCTTAACATCACGCATTGAGCCTTCACCACGGTGTGTGTAAGCATCAGCTGCTTCTGTAAATGCATCATAGTGTTTAGTAACACTTGTTGCACGAGCAATAATCTTCTCGTCATCTAGAATAGTGTCAAACACTTCTGCAGGGTCAGCATATACGTTTTTCATAATGTGTGTGTAACTGCGGCTGTGAATAGTTTCAAAGAAGTCCCATGTAACAATGCAGCCTTCTAGTTCAGGCAAACTTACATGTGGTAAGAATGCTAAACAAGGACCACGTCCTTGTACGCTATCCAGCAGTGTTTGATATTTTAAATTAGCAGTAAAAATATGTTTTTGTTCCGGACGGAAGTTTGCAAAGTCTGCACGATCTTTTTGTAAACTTACTTCCTCTGGACGCCAAAAATATCCAAGCATGGTTTGGTTTAATTTGTCGAAGACAGGAAAGCGAAATGTGTCATAACGCTGCGTGTTTTGGTCTTCGCCAAAGAACATGTTTTGTTTTGTAAAGTCAACTTTTTCTTGATTAAAAACGGTCTTCGACATAATATTTCCTTTTTTGTGTCTGTATAGAGAAGTATACAGCCCATTAGGGCTGTATGTCAAGTGTTTTATTTATATAGCGCAAGCTTCACACATTTCATCTTCGCTACCATTGAGCTCTGATGTTTGTAATTCTACCTGTGGTTTTTCATCTTCTAGTTCACTTGGATCAGTTTTGTAATCATAAGTGTTCTGATAATAAGATGTTTTCCAACCTAATTTGTAAGTCATAAGCAAATCGTTTATCATTTGACTCATTGGCACTTCGTTATCATCAAAATGTGTTGGATTGTAACTCCAGTTACCACTAATAGCTTGATCAAAGAATTTTTGCATTACTGCAACAACATTGATATAACCTTCATTGCTTGGCATGTCCCATAACAATGTGTAGTGATTCTTTAGTGTTTGATACTGCGGAACAATCTGCTTAAGAGGCCCTTTTTTCGACTTCTTAACGGACAGGTAGCCACGTGGCGGTTCGATTCCGTTTGTTGCGTTTGACACAACAGAACTGCTCTCCGATGGCATCTGTGCGGACAACGTGCTATGTCGTAACCCGTATTGTTTGATATCATTGCGTAAACTATCCCAATCATAGTTTAGTTTATTCTCCACTACACTATCAACATCTTTCTTGTAAGTATCAATTGGAAGGATGCCGTCACTATATTTAGTGCGATCAAAGTACTCACAAGCACCACGTTCCTGCGCTAAATTGTTGCTGGCTTTTAATAGATAGTATTGGAATGCTTCGGTAAGATCGTGCACCAGTTTCCATGCTTGTGGATCACTATATTGAACTTTGTTTTTTGCAAGATAATGTGCAAGACCAATGTAACCAATACCCAAGCTACGACGAGCTTTTGTTGATTTTTCAGCTGCCAAAATAGGATAACGTTGGTAATCGATAATTTCCTCTAAGGCACGAACAGCTAGGTCACACAATTCCTCTAGGTCATCTAGTTCCTTAATTACACCAACGTTGATTGCACTTAAAATACAAAGAGCTATTTCACCATCAGGATCGTCAATATGCTGTAGTGGCTTTGTAGGCAATGTTATTTCTTGACAAAGGTTACTCATGTAAACCGTGTCTTTAAAACTGCTGTGACTATTAGCATGATCAACATTCATAATGTAAATACGACCTGTTTCGGCACGTTCTTTGATTAAGTCGCTAAACAATTCCATTGCAGGTATTTTCTTTTTGCGGATGCTGGTCTTGCGTTCATACATTTCATACATTTCTTTGAACGCATCAGGATCACCAAAGTACGCTTCATACAATCCTGGTACATCCTGCGGAGAAAACAAAGTAATGTCTTGATCGTTTAGTAATCTTTCGTACATTGTTTTGTTAAGTTGAATTGAATAGTCTAGCTTGCGTACACGATTGTCTTCTGTTCCCTTGTTGTTCTTAAGTACAAGTATGTCTTCGATTTCTAAATGCCAAAAAGGAAAGTGTACGGTTGCACTGCCGCCACGCACACCATTTTGTGTGCAACATCTTACGGTTGCTTCAAACTTCTTTAGGAATGGAATGATGCCTGTGTGAGCAACTTCGCCACCACGAATCTTTGAGTTTACTGCTCTGATTCTTCCTGAGTTGATTCCGATTCCTGCTCTTTGCGCAGTATAGCGTCCAATAGACATATCACTGGCAAAGATGCTATCAAGGGTATCGTCGCTGTCAACAAGAACACAGCTGGCAAATTGGCGAATAGGTGTTCTGACCCCTGCCATGACTGGCGTTGGGATATTGATTCTAAAAAGGGAGGTCGCATCGTAATATCTCCTTACATAGTGCATACGAGTTTCTTTAGGATACTGCGCAAATAGGGTTGCTGCAATCATCATATACATGAACTGAGGAGTCTCAAACAATTGGTTTGTAGATCTATCCTGGCACAAATATTTGTCAACTACTTGACGTAGTCCTGCATAGGTGAAATTTTCATCACGCTTATGATGAATATAACTATCCATACGTTCAATTTCTTCTTCACTATACCACTCAAGAATTTCTGCATCGTACACACCACGCTCAATATTCAAGTTAATCATTTCACGCAGGGTAATAGGCTCATAACGTCCAAAGACTTCTTTGTTAATACTATAACTTAACAAACGGGCTGCTGCCATTTGATAATTAGGAACTTCTAATGAAATAAGATCGTTTGCGCTTCTAACAAGTATTTCTTGGATTTCTTTTGTGCTCATACCATCATAAAACTGAAGGTTTGCGTTCATTTCAATTTGACTGCTGCTAACACCAGCTAATCCTTCACAAGCCTCACCAACTACAAAATGAATCTTATCAATATTAAGGCTTTCTTTTGCGCCATTGCGCTTAACGATCATTGTTCCATTAGACATTTTTTCTCCATTATTTTTATTTTAGTATGTTGGTAACAGGATATGTTGCATTTGACTTGTCAAAGTTGGTAACTCATGTCTGTCAATACATCTATCATTATAGTATCCTATTGCTTGATTGTCAACGAAAAGAAGATACAACATCTTGCTTTCTTCTTCGTTTAATGTAATATGTATCTCAAATCGACTCTGGGAAAAACGTTCAGTTAATTGAAAAGTGTAGTAAATTGCTAAAATTTTTGTGAAGTCACAATATTGATTTTCTTCTAACATTTCCCAAGGATCTGGCCACGTATCTTTATCATAAGGGTCAGTAGATAATCTGCAAATAGGAGCCTTGTTCCAGAAATTTAATACATCCTTGATAGGATCATTTGATTGTTCAATTGATTGTCTTAGATCACGCCAATGACGTAGTCTTTCTACAAAGGGTTTGTCAAACATTAAGAAAAATATTTTATAGTAAATTCAAATTCATCGTCTTCTGGATTTATTGCATCCAACGTTGTATTTAATGCTTCAATAACAATCTTATTACCAGATATGGCAGTTTGTGCTGTGAATGTTAAATTACCCGATTTGCTTGGGTTGCCAGTGAACATGTGAGCATCAGAAAAACTTACTTCACCATTGTCTTTATTATAAACAATAGTCCACTTTCCTTTGCGTAGCACTGGTCCTGGTATTACTTCCGCTGTGTATTTGTAGTCAACTTCAATAATACCTCTATCTTCACTTGCACAAAGATAGACTGCAGGAGTGCCAGTTAAAAAAGTTCCTAACCTTGTACTCACAGGAAAATCTAAATGCACAGACTTTTGACCTTCTATTTCAGGCACATATGTTCCAGTTGCGTTAAAAGATGCATTTACCGTTCTGTCATAAGTTCTTTCAAAATAATCACCTGTGCTATTATTTGTGCTTTGTATAAAGGTTATGTTTGGGTAAATGATACTTGCAGCATTACCGCCATCGTTGCCAACATTTAGATATCTGTTGCCTCTACTGATATTATATTTTCCTCTACGGCACCAAATACCATGACGAGCAATCAATTCAAAATTATAGTTTGTGATTGTGTTGTAATATGGTCCCAATTGTTGTCCTGATGCTTGAGGTGTACCGTCATCTGCACCTAGCACAAAACCAATACCGCAATCATATATTCTACCTATATCAAAAATATTGTTTAAAGTATCAAAGTCACTATATACACAGGTAGCATAACCTTCATATGTGATATTTGTAAATTTATTATTATCACTACTAGCAGTTGCAACACTTCCATTGCTTATAACAATAGCTACCAAATTACTATCAGGATGGCCTTCATCACTAATACCATCTGTTGCAGCAGATAAGTTAGTGCTCCAGCCTGCTGTAAATCTCAAGTCTTCAAAAATACTATCTTTACAATTTTCTAATTTTAGAGCACCGCCGTAACTGGTGTGATTTATAGTCATACCTTTAATAACTATACCTCTAGCCATATTGTTACTATCAGTATCTGCGGCAGGAGAATATGTTCCTGGAACACTTAATTCGTTAACCGTTTTAAAAACATTGGTTCCGCTTGAATTTATATAAACTTTATCTATTCCATCTCCTACAATATTTGCAAACGGTGGTAATTTGATAGATTGACTTAAAAGATACTCACCTGCAGGAATACGTAAAGTTACTCTACTACTATAAATGCCTTTGGTAGCATTATTGATAAAAAGTTGATCTACGGCTCTTTGAAATGCTGCTGTTTGATCAGTGCCATCACCTGCGGCACCAAAGTCTTTTACACTTACAACATCATCTAGTTTTTGAGTAAGGGTGCGTTCAACCGGTGAGCCAATACTAATACCTGTTTGTATTTCATCTCTTTTATAAGCATATTGTCCTGCAAGCGAAAGAATATCATCGCCTTCAGTTAAAATCTTTGTGTTTCCAACTTGTGGTGCACCTTCACTGACTGCACCATTACCGATGTAAAGTTCTTGTGTATCAATTGCCCACCCTAACTCACCTGATGATAATTGAGGTAATCCACTACCTACATTTTTTCTACCACGTCTGTGTTGGATACGAGATATCTGTACGACAGCCATATTTTACTCCTAGATTTACTAGAAGTATTTATCCGAATTTTTCGTAATACTGATAGACCCTACGCCACCATTCTTGTTCCCATTCAGCAAATTCATCTGGCCACAGATCAAACTGCTGATACTCACCGGCACGACTACACATAAAAATATGTCCTTCACGTATGTCTGTGCCGTGTACTTCATTGTGTGCAATTGCATATGCTGTAAGTTGAAGGAAGTAATCTTCTACCCACTCTAGTTTCTTGGGCTTGTTGGTTTGTTTAAAGTCCATTATACACGGATTGCCTTTGTATACACCTACAAGATCTGTTGTACCTGCATAAAGTTTAGGAACATAAAGTGGAACTTCACTGCCCCATATTTCATCTACATCATCCATAGCATGTACTTTTATAGTAGTTGCCATCATATGTGCTTGTTGTGCATATGGATTACTACCAGGCTGTGGCCATTCTGCTGTATCAATGTAGTCTTCAAGATACTTGTGCATCCGTGTGCCTACACCACTTGCTTCAGTAACAATCTCTTGTGCTTTTTGTTCGCCTACACGTTTCTTCCATGCAATAAGATGACTTTTGTCTTTGGTTTCACCTAGTATGGTTGTGACGCTTGCTACTGGTGGTCCGCCAGGTGTTTCGTATCTGCGCTTGCCATTTACTTCAACACGTTTTAACCGTTCATAGGTATACTTTTTTTTAATCAATGTCATATGTTATGTTAACATTAAAGATCAGATAAGTCAACTGCGTTTTTAGCCATTTGACCTACAGCATCACCACCTGTACCTGCTTGATCAATACCGTCAACAGCATCTTGTTTAAAGAAAATTTTATCTTTGTTAAAGTTTTTTATTATGTTTTTAATTTTTGGATCATTGTGTGCAGCAACAAATGTATCATAAGAAAATTGTTCTACACCCATGCCAGCCAGCATATCATTTAGTTCACTAACGGTTATCTGTTTGACATCGTCAGCCTGAAGTTGTTTCAAAACTTGGTATAGTTTTGGATTAACTGCTTCAGTTACTTTTTTTTTGAATTTAAAACCTTAGCGAGTTTACGAGGCTGTACACTTTCTCTAGCAGGTCTAGCAGCAATTTCTTCGCCGCCTGCTGCTGCCGCTGCGACATCACCTTCGCCTTCGATAGCACCTTCCATATCAACGGTTGGTTCCATTTCTGGTTCCATTGCAGGTTCTTCTGCGCCCATTGTTGGAGCAGGAGCACCTTCTCCTGTTAGCATACCAACACCTTGACTTAGGCTTTCTCTTGCGCCTTCCATTGCAGTGTACAATGCTTCTAATGCAGGTTTAACACTTTGCACAAACTGCTGACTTTGATCTGCACCCATTTCATCACGGATTGCATCAGCAAGTTCTAACATCGATTCTGTTTGCATTTCAGCTGTGTCTTCCATCCAGTTGGTAACACGATCAACCATATCTTTAGCTGCCATCACAATTTCAGCTTGATCTTCAGCACCTTCGTTTAACTCTGATTCTGTCATCGAATCTTCATCAATATCACCACGCTCTGAAATTTCTGCATTTAAAACATCTAAGAACAATTTAGACTTTTGATAATCATCGCCTTCAATAACTTTACTAAAACTTTCACTCATTTCAATTTGACTAAGTTTAGTACGGATTTTATTTCTAGCATCCTGTAGTTGTTGTAAACTAAAGTTTTCTAATTTAATACGTTGGCCAAAGCGTTTTGCTAGGCTTTCATTTAAAGCTGATGCTGTTACTGGTTTTGCAAATTCACTAATGTTCATGTTAATATTCCTGAATGGTTGTTACATTTATTTATCATTTATCAAATATGTATGACTCTAATTGTTTTGAAGTTTCATTTTTGTGCGCTTGGCTTATTTCTAATCGCATTTCAACAATGTCTTTACGTAGACTATCTTTGGTATTTCTTAGAAAATATGAATGGAACATACAATCATTATCATGTTTTTGATATTTCTTGTCAAGAAATTGTATTACATCTATATCGTTGTTTTGGTTATATTGTTTTGCTGCTGCTAAAGCACCTACTTTGCTGTGTAGTAATCCAATTTGTTCTTTTTCTTGCACATCAAACAACAAATAACCTTTATTAGCACTATATCTAATAACAACTTTGCCAATGCGGATACTATTTCCTTTTACCAATGGCAAAGGATGTTTTGCAGTACCTGTTTCAATTAATGTTTGTAATTTTTTAGCTAAATTTTGCATTGCGAACCAGATATGTATTTCCTTCTTTATGAACTCTATGTACTAAACTTTTTCTAATCAAGTTTTCTATTACAGCGATTTCTCTTTCAGTGAATTGTTCTGGTCTCATCACGCCATTAATTTGGCGGAGAATATGTTCTTCTTCATTACTTTGAAATATTTCAAAGGCCCGCATTAAACTGCGCCCATAGTAGGTGCAGTGTTATCTGGCTTCATTAATTCTTGCTTTTCTTTTGCAAGTGCTGCCATCTGCATATCAATTGCCTTTAAACGATCTTGTTTCATTTTTTGCTTTTCTTGTTTTGTTTTCACAAGATCAGCTTGTGTTTGTTGCATTTGTTTTTGATCATCTTGATTAGGTTGCATTGCCATAGTAGGCATTGCTGTCATTGGCTCTTCTACAATTAATCCTAAATCATTGATCTTCATTTGTTTAGTGCTTTCACTCTACGACTTGCTGGATTAGTACGCTTTGTTTTCTTTGCTTTACGTGTCATTTTAGCACCTAATCTAGCTTTTGTCAACTTTAATCTTACACGCTTTTTTACATCAGGTGCTGCAAAGCATTGTCCAATGTCACTAACTATTCTATTCTTTCTTGGTCCCATTGAGCAACGAAACTTGCGCACAACTTTATTGCCACGTTTAGCCCAGGCCATTTTTTCGTCAATTTGTGTAATTTCTTTTAATTGCATGTTTAAATTTGCAAGATAATAACAACAATAGTAGATAATAAACCTGCTACAATTGTTCCTGCTGCTCCTATAATAACTTTTGTAAGACTGCTTTGTCCTGCTGCCATTTGATCTGCAATACCGTCAAGTTTATGCTCAACATTAGATAAACGTTTTTCAAATTGCTCATAACGTAATTGGCACAAATCAACGTGTGCTTCTAAACTTTCTTTTTCTAATGTAGATGTCGACATTTATCACTCCAATTGCTTACGACAGGAAATAGCCTTTTCGTTATACCTAAATAAATGCCTAAGTGTGATACACTAACTATATTTATCATCTTGTGTAAATAAAATATTAGAATGTGTCCTATTGCTTGTTCTAAAAACACAATGTTCAAATTTTGCATCTTCTCCTAAATTAGCAATAAAAGGAACAATTTCAAAATCTTCTTTTAAAAGTTCTAAGTCATGTTGACCATATTCAATTTCAAAAACCAAACGCCAAACTTTTTTTGCCTCTTTAAATTTTGTGCCAAATTTAGGAAAATTATCAACAAGCTCTGGGTATCTTAATATTGTAGGGTTAGCTCTTAAACTTATAGTATTTTGAACCGTTAAAAAGTTTTGTTGTGAACTATCATTTCTTATCCCAGTAGCAGTAATGTCTACAAGGGTATATAATTTAAATATCGTACTTGTATCCATACCTAATAATATCCTTTATATAAACTTCTTTAACAAGTTCAGCTAACTCAATTGTATATAAATCTTTGTAATCTGTCAACCTGCTTGTGTTTGTGATTGGCAAAGGTTTGTTGCAATCTAGTATGCGCTGAATTTCTTTAAAGTCATTTTCTAAATTTTCAAATCTAATTGTATAGTTAATTTTATCACCTAACCAATCTGCTTGAGGTGTGCCCAAGTTGTACCATTGTCTTGCCCAACCAACACTAGGTTTAAAACTCATTCCAACGCTTGGTAAATCATTGTGTCCATACAACAATCTTAAACTTAACCATTCTTCAAAATTTCCTTCGCCTGCAAACATATACCAACTTGCAAGTCTTTCCCAAGGATTTCTAACTACACCAAAAGTAAATATGGTTTTTGGAAAAAACTCATCTACTTCTTTCCAACTGCCATGCTTACGTCCTTCAATGGTATTGAAATTATCATCTAACCATTGACTGATGCTTGTGCCTGCTGTTTTAGGATTATGTATGAATGTTATATTATGATCTGGCAAATAGCGCATGTGTTATTTACGGTCATAAAAAAAGCGCCACTTTAAAAGTGACGCTTTTATATTTAGGTGTAAACCTATTAGCTTACAACAATACCTGTTCCAAGTGTTGCTGCTGTGTCTGTTCCACAACCGTCAAGTGCACCAATACGAGCTGCAATTGAAGCTGCTGTGTTGTGATGACCGTCCATGATTAAGTAGATAACGCCATCAGTAGCATTTTTACCAAACATCATTGCTGGGTTTAGTTCTCTTGTGATTGTATCAAAGATAGAACCGTTTGCCGCATCGTTACCTTGAAGGTCAACTGCTGTGTTGTCGCCGTTTGATGTAGAACGAACGGTTACTACATATGCTTTATGAGAGTTATCTGCATAAAGGTTGTTTACTGCTCTATTCCCAGTGCTTGACTGAGGAGCAAAGTCAAAAGTTACTGCCATTTTTCTTCTCCTATTACTCTAAATGACTACCCATTACTCTATGGGTTTCTTATATTGTATTTACCATTTGAGAAGAAAATAACCTACTTACGGGCGTTTTTTGCTCTTTTATGTAATTGTTTTAATTGTTCTACATACACTGGGCCTGCAGATACAATATCATCTATCATCATTATAATAGGCACATACGCCTGTACAAAATTAGCAACCACGCTGCGACCCGCTTTTGCATTATCTAAAAACTTTGCAATAAAAGGTAATTTTGTAACAGGAACTAAAAATCTATAATTGATTACATCAGTTTGACTTACACCATCTGGTACACTTAATTCCATTTCTGGATTTGTCTTACTCAAATCTTCTAGATTTTTATCATTGGTAAAAGCACTAAATGGTACAATAAAATCTGCATCACTTAACTTTGCTCTGGCAGCAAACATTAATCTAGTTACGGTAAGCTGTCTTTCTTTAGGAGTATCTGTATCAAAAAAACTCAATCTACGTCTTAATGTTTTGTAATCATTATTTGTTATGTTGAGATCTTTTTCTAATTTGGTAATAATTTCAATGGCTGCCTTTCCAGGTTTTTCATTGCTACCAATAGCACGTAGCATTCCATTGACTTTACCAATACTTATAAATGTTTTTTTACGTTCTATAGAAGCAGAACCAGGATCTTTTAATTTGCCTAGGGCAGTTTCATCACCTGTAATAAAATAAAATAAATTATAAAGGTCACTACCATCAATTCTAAAACGTGTGTATTCTCTATACATAACGGTTTTGTATGCATATTGAGCTGCAACATTTCTATGACTTTTATATTGTGCCATAACGTAAAGCATCATTACTATTAAGAAAGCTCGTTCTTTACAATCGGTATAAGTTAGCATACGTTGATTGTTGCTGTTGCGTGTCATACGTGCTTCTTGTAAGTCGGTTAAAAACTCAAATGCCATTAGCGTTTTTTACTCTCAATAATTTTATCAACACCAACTTTAAACTTTTTATTATTTCCAGCTCTGATGCTGTTAATAAATCTGCGTTCAAGATCTTGAGCAGTCTTAGAATCATAAGTTTCATTAATTTGTTCAAATAAATTTACAATGCTATCAATTAAATTAGCACCTGTAGATTGAATAAACTCTTCATTACGATTAACTCTATGAAAATTATTAAGTTCTTCTAAGATGCTTCTAGTACGTTTTCTCATTTTAACTACTCCATAATGTATTTAGCTTATAGCAAAACTAAATATGCTTATAAGTGAGGGCTTAAAATGATAACTGAAATGACATTTATGGAGCGTAGTCTTTTATTCGCGAGACTAGCCAGTATAGCATATAGCGATGATACCAAGGATGTAAAGAAACAAGCAAAAGCATTAGGGTTTAACGATATCGAATTTTACAATAGAGATGGAGCCCAAGCATATAGGTTTCAAAACGATCAAGATATTGTAATTGCATGTCGTGGTACACAACCTAGCGAGTTTAATGATTTAAAAGCAGACTTGAAAGCTGCACCAGTAGTTGCTGAAACGGTTGGTAGAGTGCATCAAGGGTTTAAAGATGAAGTTGATGAACTTTGGCCAATGGTTAAAGAAGATTTAGAAGCTGTAGGCAAAACACGCAAGGCTTGGTTTACAGGACATTCGTTAGGTGCTGCTATGACAACTATTATGGCTAGCCGTTGTGAAGATGATACTGATATGCCAAACATTGAAGAAGTTTACACGTATGGATCACCACGCACAGGTTGGCGCAAGTTTGTAAACAGCCTCAACTGCAAACATCAGCGTTGGGTAAACAACAATGACATAGTCACTCGTGTTCCGTTTGCTATAATGGGATACAAACACGATGGTTGCGAACACTATCTAGATAGCAAAGGTATGTACCGTCCTAAGATTGGTATTATTGCTAGAATCATAGATAGATGGAAAGGCATGCTAGGTGGATTAATTAAACTAAACATTGATAACTTTAGTGATCACAGCATGGTAAACTATATCGCATACTTGGAGAAGAATCAGGAGGGCTAACCATGGCCCTCCACGGATGCGTTACGGCATCACCCGGTAGTATCTACCTCTTAGTCAATGTTTATTATATCGTCTTTTTCTAAAAAGTCAATACATTTTTCTGGTGTGGTTTCTCCATAAGGATCGTTATCATCACCATCGTTGTTGATACCAGGTTCCTGCCACCACTTCTCTACAATACCATTGTGCATTACACACATGTAACGCCAGCTACGATTACCAAAGCCTAGATGGTTCTTACCTACAAGCATACCCATAAAACGTGTGAAGTTACCTGAGCCATCTGGAATAACTTTCACGTGTTGGATGTCTTGCTGTTTAGCCCAAGCGTTCATAACAAACGCATCATTGACTGAAATACAATAAACTTCGTCAATACCTGCATTGCGGATGCGATTGTAGTTTTCTTCAAATCCTGGTAGTTGATATGTTGAACAGGTAGGAGTAAATGCTCCTGGTAGGCTGAACAATACTACACGTTTGTTTTTGAATAGTTCGTCGCTGGTTACTTTTTCCCAACGATATGGGTTTGGCCCATCAATACTCTCGTCTCTTACACGAGTTTGAAATACCACGCAAGGTGGCTTAAATCCTTCGATCATTATAATACCTTTCTTGTCTGTGTCTGTTGGCTACAATCCTACAACTATAACATTGTAGGATTGCGCTGTCAACTATTTATAAGCCGTTTGGTAGAATAATATAATGTACCATTAGAACTAGAGCAACCGATGCACCCAAGCCTACCATCATCTTACCAAAGTCCTTTGCAACCAGTGGAAATACTGATTTGGTTTTCTTCTTACCAAAGTATGTTGCCATTGCCAACTCACGACCTGCTAACAAACCTACAAACACCCAGGTTGTACTCATAGGAATGTCGTTGAGTTCTTTGAAGAAGTACAAGCATAACCAATAGAACAAGTCAATCAGTGTTGCACTTCTCACATATCTAGTGTTGTGTTTTTCCAATACAATCTGTTGGATCTTGCCGCCACGCTCTCTAAACATAAAGAACAAGCCGCCCACAAATACTAGGCTAACAAACACCATTAGGTCTAGTGGCACTTGCCTTGGAAGGAACACTGCAATGTTTGCCACATCATGTGACAACCAAGTGAACCAAAGTCCGCCTGTTGCAACCCATTGTGCTACACGCCAAAACTTTTTATTGCCTTCGCTTACTGGCTGTGTCTCATCGTACCATTTGCCAAAGAACTTGTGTATAGCAAACCATACTGCATATGCAAATGCGGCTGCTACACCATAACCCATAATGCTTTTCATCAGCATCTTTTCTAGTACAAAGGTACTAGCAAACACTGACAGCACTAGGAATGATGTTGATACTGGTACACCTATCCGTGTCAGTACAACCAAGATAGCAGGTGCGGCTGCATGATACCATTGCACTTCTTGGAATGGTATTTTGTTTAGGCGTCCATAACTAATGTCGCCTCCGTTCATATACCATCCATACCAAAGTGTATATAATAAAACAGCCGAAGCGGCTGCCCATAATGTTTTATAGTTGAATCTCTCATTGTTTGATGCCATCCAGGTGCCGAGAGTTTGCACTGAATCGTTTGCTATAACTGCATAGGCAGCGAGCAAGAAGCCAACAAGGCTCCATAGTGTGAGTAGTTCCATTTCTTTCTCCTTTGTTTGCAGGCTTTACCCCTGCGCTCACATTGGGTAACGATATGTTACACGACTACTTAGTCAAAGTCTAGTAAAAGTTTTGTAACAGAAATATGACAATACCTTTTTGCATAACGTCTTTGCGAAAATAACATAGCAAAATGGTCAGTTATTGTGTTATAGTATGATAAGTAAAAGCGTAGAAGGAGTAAAACTAGCAGGTGCTAGACTCGGATCACATACACATATATATAGGAAAAACAAAATGACACAATATGTTATTGCAGCCAGTGAATGGCTAAACTTTGGCGGAGTAGTAGAATTCTTCCGCGACCTAAACAGAAAACTTGAAAACAGATCAAGAATCAACGCAACAATCAAAGAATTAAACAAGTTGAGCGACCGTGAACTAAACGACATTGGTATTGCTCGTGGCGATATCTGGGCGATTGCACACGAAGATGCAAGTTTCAAAAGATTTGCAGACACAAACAAAAACTTACAAGGATGGGTATAATGACCGCACTAGTAATGAATAGTATCGTAAATCCGTTTCGTGGATTTGGCCGAGGCTTTTGGAACTTCTGTGAAGTAGCAGGTTACGCAAGAGCAGCATCAGAATTGTCACGCCAGGGATTGCACAAAGAAGCAAAGGCTTGCATGATGCAAGTTGCAAAGCTTCGTACAAAGTAAAACTTGACATCTTAATATGAATATTATATAATGTAGTATGAAATATTTTGATATTGAAGTAAATTTAAAAGACGCCGATCGTAAATGGATTTACGAAATAGGCAACAACATTAAAGAGCCTGCCTGGAGTATTCGTCCTTACAAATTAAACAAGGATGAACTGAGCAGGCTTTCTTATGCTTTTCCATTAACACCAGGATACGCTGCCATAATCATGGTACCAGCAAATAGTATATGTAAAACGCATGTTGATGATAAAGCTGCTGCAAATGGTGAACGTCAAAGAATCACTGCAATCAATATTCCTATAGCAGTTCATGAAACAAGTGTATTTCAATATATGGAATCACTTGATAGTGATGTTGTTTTAGAAACAATTGACTTGCAAACACCCAAATGCTGGAGAGTAGATATTCCGCATAGAGTTGATAATAGTCAAAGTCCACACAATAGAGTGGTGCTAAGTCTAAGTTATACAGAAAGTGTTGATGAAATATATAGCAGAATTAAATCTTGACTTTGATAAAAAGTTTTGCGAGCAATGGATTTTGCAAAGCCCTCTCAAGTTAGATGATAGAGAAATAAAAAGATGGTTTAAAAATGTTCCAGTTGATGATGCCTTAAGAAATCACTTTGGACCAATAACGGATTATCTCAACGATGTTGTAATGATAGCAACCATGTTTCCAAAAGTAGATACAAATCTCCATGCTGATGGTGCTGGCACTGATACAGACAACACCTATCAAGTAGCAATGAATGTCCCGGTGCGAAATTGCAATAGTTCTACAAAAACTATTTTTTGGGACTTCGAAGATGAAAGACCAATTGAATATATTTCTTATGCAAAGTGGGGTGTAAGAGATATTGTAAACAAAGATCAACTCGTTCGTGTTCAAGAGTATGTACTAGATGATAAGGCAGTGTTATTTAGAAATGAATATCCGCATAGCGTAGAAAATAATAATGATGAAGTTAGGCAAATATTAAGTTGGAGATTTAAGCCTGGGTATAGTTGGGAACAGGTTATAGAAATCTGCAACGATCTGGAGTTGTTATGAAATTAGTTTTATTTGGTGATAGTTTTGTATCAATACATTTAGATGAAACGTATTCTTGGCCGTTTTTACTAGCACACAATCTAAATATATCTAAAGATGATATTTTAAATTTTGGAAAGCCTGGTACAGGTTTAGATTGGTCAATATGCCAGTTCATAAGTTATCTGAATAGCAATGATTATAATGAAAATGATATTGTCATATTTGTTGTAACCAATCATGGTAGACCGCCTATTATGGAAAATGAAAATCAATCTATGTCAGCAGGGTTTGGTGCATATAATAATGATATCGAAAATATACCAACTAATGTTAAACAATATTATAAAAAATATGATGCGTTTTATAGAACTTGGTTTGATTTACAAAACGATGATATGAAATACAAAGATAGATGGCTGTTAGCATTGGCATTAAAACAATTACCAAATTTTACAATATTAATGTCAGGTTTTAAAGATATAGTTTTGCCATCTCAAGCAAATCACATACTTTTGCAAAACTCTGACAATTTTTTAAAAATAGAATCTGATTTAATATCGATATCTAAAAATGAAATGATGAATAAAAAATTAGGGTTGCGAGACTTTTACAACTATTTTGATTATGAACCAAGAACCTGTCATATGTCTAATAGTAATAATATAGTGTTAGCAGATCAATTAAGCAAATGCATAATTAACAGAAACTCGTCTTATTTTGATAAAAATAGTTACCATAAAAATTTATACGATTTGTCTTCCAAATATAACAATGTGTTTGAAAAAGAATTTAATTTAGAAACTCATAGAGAAAAAAGAAATGTAAAATTAGTATGAAAACAGAGTATCAAAAAGGCAATCATTCTTTAATTAACAAAGTTGTACACAAGCCAAGTAATGATAGATCTTATGTAGTAAATTTTTTAGACTATGCAAAATCTAATCACGAGTTTTCTTATAAAGAACAACCTGTAATTGAATATATTATGGATGGTGATTATGCTGTATGCAGTTCTGATAAACAAGGATGTTTTTTTTGCATAGTCAAAGACGATGAATATTTTTGTGATAATTTTACAAACCTCGGAGTGGTGCTAGGACAAGAATTTAACTTTTGGGAAAGACAAGGGTTATCTGTTACTGAGCATAATGCTTTAAAAGAAAGTCTCCTAAACCAAAAGTTTAAAAATTTGCACACCAATATTTCCGAGTATAAAGAATACCAATTTGGTACTCAGGTTAACATATGGTTTTCAATGAACGAATATTGGCATTGGTTTAATGAAGAAATTCCAAAAATAGAGTTTATAAGAAAAAACCATTATCCAATATTAGTAAATAAACTTCGCCACTGGCAGCTAGAATCATTAAAACGTTTTCCCGATATACTAGATAGATTAATTGAAATCGATACTCCTTGCAAAATTCGTGCTCTGTCTTATAGAGCGTTTTCATCACCATCAACTTCCTATAGAGGGAAAACCAGTGCTTGGGTATCGCATTTTTTAAATAAAAATTTTTCTCCTACATTTAATCTAGCACCAACTAATAAAATCTATATTAGTCGAAATGATTCAAGTGCTCGTTGCGTGGAAAACGAAGAAGAACTATTAAAGTTATTAAGTGACAAAGGTTATACAATCTATAAAGATTTTTCTAAACGATCTCTCCAAGAAAAACTAGATATTTTTCGTACTTCTAAGATAGTAATTTCTCCTACAGGATCAAGTTTAACACATTGTCACGCTATGGCAAATGGAACTTTTGTATTAGACTTTAATCATTCTTTCCAATTAGAAGAAGAATGTGCTTGGAATAATATAGGAGTAGAACTAGGAGTAAATTGGTATAGTTTTCCTGCTGCAACAGGATCTATTGGTCCTAGATCTTTGAATGGAATAATTAAAAAAAATAACAATTTGCAAGTTGATGTTGACAAATTTAAAAAATATGTAGTATATTTAGAAAAGGAATTAGGTAATGGAAAAACTAGTAATATTTGATTTAGACGGAGTACTGGTAGATAGTAAAGACATTCATTTTCATGCACTAAATCGTGCAATTAGGTTTATTGATTCTAAATACACCATAAGTCACGAAGAACATCTTAAATTTTATGACGGACTTCCTACTTTAGAAAAACTCAAATTACTTTCAAAAGAAAAAAAATTACCTGAAAACTTTCATAGCAAAATTTTTGATTTAAAACAAGAAGAAACTTCTAGAATGTTTGACGAGTTATCTGTTGATTATGAATTAATCAAACATTGTCAGTTGTTGAAAGATAGTAATATAAAAATTGCTGTTGCTAGTAATTCAATTAAAAGCACACTGACTAAAGTATTAGATAAACTGGGTATTATAGATTATATGGATTACTATGTTAGCAACGAAGATGTTTCAAGAAAGAAACCACATCCAGAAATGTATTGGAAGTGCATGACCGTGCTTGATTCTATTCCTGCATATACCGTTATTTTTGAAGATAGTCCAATTGGAATAAAAGCAGCGTTGTATAGTAAATCTAATTTAATAAAAATTGAAAACAGAAGTTGTCTAACTAAAGATAAAATTGAGGAAGCTGTAACGATGTTAAACAATCAAACTACAAAAATTTCAAAATGGAAAAATGAAAAACTTAATGTGCTTATACCAATGGCAGGTGCTGGATCTCGATTTGCCGAAGCAGGATATACTTTTCCAAAGCCACTCATCGAAGTTCATGGTAAACCTATGATTCAAGTTGTTGTAGATAATATTGGATTAGATGCAAATTATCATTTTGTGGTGCAAAAAGAACATAGAGAAAAATATAACCTAGATACAATGCTTAACCTAATTGCTCCTAATTGCAAAGTTATAGAAGTAGATGGACTTACCGAAGGTGCTGCTTGTACTGCTTTATTAGCAAAAGAATTTATTGATAATGATAATCCATTGTTCTTTGCAAATAGCGATCAATGGGTAGATTGGGATCCAACACAATTTATGTATCATATGCAAGAAACTGATGCAGATGGTGGCATTCTTACATTTGAAGCTACGCATCCAAAATGGTCTTATGCTAAAACAGATGACGACGGAATAGTAATTGAAGTGGCAGAAAAGAATCCTATATCAACCAATGCAACGGTTGGTTATTACTACTGGAAACATGGATCAGATTTTGTAAAGTATGCTGAAGAAATGATTAATAAGAACATAAGAGTGAACAACGAATTTTATGTTTGTCCAGTTTATAATCAAGCAATTAAAGATGGAAAAAGTGTGCGTATCAGCGAAGCAAAAGAAATGTGGGGACTAGGCACTCCTGAAGATCTAAAGTATTTTTTAGAAAACTTTGGATAAACTTATATTGTAAATTGTGTTCTCCATAACAATCTTTCCCCTTCAAACGCTATACGTTTATGATTCATTTTTAAGTTGTCCCAAATAAGAATGTCGTTGTCTTCCCATTCATGTTTGTAAGCATTTTCTTCGACCCAGTCTATAATAGGTTGTAAGTCACGGTCTTTGTTTCGTAAAGTGCTTATGCTGCAATATAATATATCTTCACCTGTTATATGATGTTTAATATTGTACGGACGACTAACTTTTTGTTTTTCTAATAATCTGAGTTGTTTTTCTGTAAAACATTGACCTTGTAAATGTGTAGGAGGATAATATTCTCCTACTGCATCTACATATAACTCACGTAAATTTTTAGGTGCTTTGCTCATATCACAAAACCAAGTTGGCGAAAGATGTGCATTTTTTACATTGTGTAAAATAGTGCCAAAATAATTTCCCCTGCCATAACTCCAGTCATGATGCCAATCAACATCGCCATTAGAAAATAAACCAGTGTTGCTAAGTTCTTGCACGGTTCGTGCTTCATTAAGTACGTGTTTACTTGTAACTAATGGTTTGCCTAAAAAGTTTGCAAGAGTTTCAAACTCCGTTATGTCAAGCGGTTTCTGGCACGTTACTTTCACAAGACCATTCTTCAATAGAAGATTTTTGATCTTTAAGAACGATTCCTGCTCTCCATAATTCACGGTATCCATCATATGCATCTCTCCTGTGTAAACTATGATGTTGGTCACTTAACACAATATCATATGGATCCCATTTATGTTCATAAACATATTTTTCGTCCATAGTGTGTTTTTTCAACTTACGGTACAATTCTTTTTGTTCTTGTGGCGGCAAGCCAGTAAACCCTCTAATTACACTCCAAGGAAAATACAAGCCTGATGCTCCACTAATTGGATGTGTTGTAACCAATGGCTTGCGTTTTACCTGCGTTTCGTAACTTGCATTGCCATCAATGTCTCTAAATTCCATCATTGTCTGTGCGTCATTAAAAATATTTTTATACAATTCTGATGCTAAGTTTTCGTCTAGTGTGTATGTTAGATATTTTGCATCAATTCCTTGGCACATTTTTTTCGTGTCATCATCTAAATCTCTAAATGCTGTTTGCGAATCACTAAAGTATGTGTTTCCACCTTCGGTTGTGCTTATTGCCATATACATAGCAACAATGTCATCTCCTTGTGATCTATTCATTCCTGCACAATGCCATTCTAACTCGCCATCTTCTTTTCCTGAGAATAGTTTTCCTTTACCTGCCTTAACAAGGTAACCGTCACTGCCTTCTACACAAGCAGAAACTTTGTCAGGATTTTGCTTAACTACGTCTCCAATGCTACTATAAAAATCTACAAGTAAGTTTGAATCAACAGGACGCTCGTTTTTTATAACGACAAATCTACCATCGCCGATTAGTTGTTTAATGCGTTTAGCATCAATTTCACTATAGTTGCAATTCTTTACGGTGTAACCAAATTTTGTATCTTCTATTATCATTTTAATATCCATTTTCATTTGCGATTATGTGTTTGTAAAAAGGAGCAACTTTAAAATCTTCAGTCATCCTTCCTGCAGCTTCAGTGTTAATGAAACCTCCATCGTCATCATTATCCCAATCAGTAAATCTGATGTAGAAACTACCAATATCGGTTTCGTGTTCAAACCATACACTACCAGTAAATTTACTAGTGTTTACGATATAATTATTACCACGCAGTTGGTTTGAAATTGATTTGGGTCTATATCCCATTTGTTCTTCAAACATATCAATCATTTCATCTAGTGTAGTCATACCGTCTTCTTGATAGTCTCCCATTGCACCTATGCTTCTAAAACGTACAATAGGTTTAATACGCTTCCAAGGATTCATTGACATATCTTGACCAAAGTGTTTCATTCTATCATACACTAGTTTAATTTGTTCTTTAATAACACCATCATTGTAACCTTTGCTAATAATAGTTCCAGTGTTCCAATAACATTTGTGTTTAATTAAGTTATCAAACGCTTTTAGTTTTTTTTCTGCAAAGTTACCTGCATCTAATGCTTGATACCATGAGTCATTTGCAGCACCATTCATACTTAACTGAACAAATCTAAGTCCTGCATCTACAAGTTCTTCCATATAATGATCAGTAGCCAATCTAAGTCCATTGGTAACAAGCGTTGGAATATGATTATATTTTTTAATACGTTTTATAAACTCAGGCAACTGAGGATTTAGAGTAGGTTCTCCGCCAATTAGTCTAATAGGTATTTTTTTGTTTGGCAGTTTACTTAAAAATTTTTCTTCAAATATGTCAACATCTAGATCAGGGTAATCTCTGTTTGGCAAAAAACAATTTTTACAAAACATATTACATCTATGAGATACATCAACTTGAATCAATTGAAATGTGTTTTCGTGTGCTTCTTGTTTAATAAAATTCATGCGCTTATCCATTTACATATGTATCCACCTACATCATACTTATGGAATTGTGAGTGCATTGGATTTCGATGATGACTAGCATGAAAACCTTCACCTAAAGTGAGTATACCAAGCCATAATTTATTAGTAGGTGTCAAATCTTTATGTCCAAAATAATTTATACTTACACCAATTAGTAAAGCGACAAACACGCTCATTAGATATACATTAGCAAAGCCAAATACTAAAGTAATTAAAAGTGTAATAACATTTAATTCTAACAAGTGTTGATGCACATATTTACTAAAGCTATCGGTGTGAGTACGCATAGTTTTTATAGTAACACGTCTGTCAGGTTGTAAATCAAAATGCTTCATAAAAAATTTAAAAAAGTTTTCTCCATTAGGACTATGTGGATCTTTATCAGTATCACTATACACATGGTGTGTATTATGTATAGCTGCATAACCAATTGGCGATCCGCGACCAGTTACACTGCCTAATAGTATTAATACTTTACCTATCCATTCATACTTTGGTTTAAAACTTCTATGAGTAAACAATCTATGGTAACCAATACTATGTCCTAGCAAGTTTACAAATAAACCTAGGATCAAAGCCAAAGGAATATAATACCAATTCACAATACAAAGTGCTGCACCCAGTAGCGTGGTATACTTTACATATAATTTTGTACAATCATCTTTTGTCATTAACTACACCTTTGAGGAAACTAGATTGATTCCATTGTTTTTTAAACGGATATACAACAATGTATTGTTCACTATTAGAAGACACTAGGTATTTATTAGGCATAATATTCCAATTACTATCTAATTGTTTTGCAAAATGTTTCATTGCAAATTGATTTGTATTAGATTCTCGACTCATAAATGCAAAGTCAAAGTTTAAACTTTTTGCAATAGATAATTGCTGATCAATCATTATTTTTGTTTCATCAGTTACCTTTAAACTTCTCATTCTAAATTGCGGATCTTTATAAAACCTATTTAAAATTCTAACACCATTACCATATTCAGACAAATACAAAACCGTTGAAAACCCTACTAATTTGTTTTCGTTTCTATAAGTTGATATGGCAACAGAATCTGAAAAGTTTAATCTACGGGTATAGTTTTCGTAAAGACGATCGTCAGACGAAATTGTCATACAAAATTTTTGTATTTCTCTAACGATAGAAAGAAAATTTGAATCATATTTGCCTATAGTTTCTACATCCAACATAACTTAATTATATAATATTATTTCTTAAAGTCAATCTTTTTATTTGACATAAATAAAACGTTGCGTTATAGTAACAACATATTCACACACAGGAGACACACTATGAATGATATGACAAAACAAATGGAGCAATTTGCTGACATGTTCAAATCAGCAATGCCAAAAGTAACTACAAACAAAAATGGTTATGAAATAAGAACAAAAGTATTAGAGTTTGCACAAAACAATGTATGGCAAGACTACCACGCAAAATGGGGTGCATTCGAAACTTCAATGAAGAAGGAAGGTGACGAAGTTGTAACTTCTGTTGCAATGCCAGAAGTACCAGGTACTGATGCTGTATTAGAAGCTGCTGAAAAGTTTTATGCCTTTGTAAGTGGCAATAAAACTAAATAACTACACAACAACAAATTTCAAGTAAGTGGGCATAGCCCTTTTTAACAAAGAACATTTTAGAAACGCCCCTGTTAACGAAATCTCAAGTAACCGGACTTTGAAACTCCCAAGTGCTTGTACAAGTTAGCAGGGGCTAATCTTTTAGCGTTGTTCAATCCAAGTCATAGATGCCAGTGCGTCTTTACCCGTGCCGTTTGAAGCACACAGGATGGTGAATACATCGCTGACTGATCCCAGGCTGCTTCTGCCAATTTGGTATGCTGTTTTTGCCTCTAACTTGATGCCTGTTCCGCCGCCACCTGAGATAACAAATCCGCTGTCAAGCACACTGCCGTGATTGGCTTCAGTGATATTAGCAGGGGTAATATAGGTTTGGTATTGTGTGAATCCGTTTGGGTCTGGATGATCCAGCCAAGGTTGTGGACCCGACGCTCCTGCTGTGACTGCCGCTGGTATCGTAGCATTACGCACCAGTTTGTAAAACACGTTGGTGTTGTCAATGGTGGCGACTTGGAACATCTGTGGTAACACGATTCCGTTCAGTGCTGTGGATTTTAGTCTAATGCTCAAAATGGGATACCAGTTGTCCTTGGTCCCTTCTGAAGACAAGGCCGACGCCATTCGTGTGCCGTAGAAAGGAGCACTGATGTTTTGGGCGATACCAAGTTTGCCCACCGTGCCTTCTGATATAACACTAT
>Ga0208427_1000035_pt1 | contig 49288 bp, 69 predicted proteins | sample DEB08_DNA_FD_184532 | JGI IMG/M metagenome (GOLD analysis project Ga0208427, IMG submission 184532) | Aqueous microbial communities from the Delaware River and Bay under freshwater to marine salinity gradient to study organic matter... | ecosystem: Environmental > Aquatic > Marine > Coastal ...
GCTAATGTGCCTTCCATAGCAATTGTACCAATAAAGTCATTAAGATTAATTTGTATAGTATGCAGACCATCACTACGTCCGTAGTAACCGTCGCCTTTAAATTTATCACCTGTGTGCGTTTGTGTATTACTATCGCCAACGTGTGTAATTGTTGTTAAAATGTTTTCACTCTGTGCCATAATTATATTTATCAATATCACCACTGTAAACTAGTTTCTCAACCCGAGGATTGCCTCCACCAGATACTAGTTGATACATTAATAAAACTTTGCTATCTTTAACATAGCAATACTGACCATAGATCCAGTCATTTTTTAAATCATTAAGAGTTTTTTCACCGACTCTACTTTTATCAGTGTTATTCTCTAACCAACGGGCAATTGCCGGACCATTTGATCCCTGTGTTAGATACACTTTATACTCGTAGTCAGTAGGTTTATCTACAATTACTGTGTTAGTATTGTTAGATAAGAATTTAGCAATATCATCTTCTACATCCCAATAAGAAATTACTGTTTCAGGGCTCACTTTAATGATGTCATCTATAAGTGATTTAGTGTTAGAGTATATCCATAGATTGTACCCACGTTCAATTCTTATCTTATAGTCGTCACTATCTATAAGTAGATTGTATAATTTTTCAGCTTCTTTAAATTGCACTTCAGATAAGGCAAAGGAAGTTCGGAACCTTAGAATTAGATATTCACCTCGATCTTTAAGAGTTGTTCGTATTTCGTCTAGTTTGGTCGCGGCATAACTTAACCTTACACCGCGATCAAACTCTGCTCTAAATATAAAGCCTAACTCCGTGTATAAATTTACTTTATAAAGATACTTACGGTAGTGTAACTTTGTAGTTAGATTACGCTTCGGTAACTTCATGTACTCTTGCTTCGCACTCTAATACAATATCGCCATCTTTAACATCAACATGTACAGTTCCGCCTTGCTTTAGATTACCAAATAGTATTTCTCTAGAAAGTGGACGTTTTATTTCTTTATCAATGACACGCTGTAAAGGTCTTGCACCCATTTTAGGGTCAAATCCTTTATCGACTAGATAATCTAAACTATCATCAGATACAGTAATTATAATGTCCTTGTCTTTGACCATAGTTTTAAGTTCGACAAGAAACTTACCAACAATTTTCATCATTACTTCTTTTGATAGTTTACCAAATGTAATAGTAGCATCAAGTCTGTTTCTAAATTCTGGAGCAAAGAACTTTTTCATTTCTTTTTCACTGTAACTAGTATCGTCTTGATCGACGCCAAATCCGATTGCATTTTTCTCAGACTCTTTAGCACCTAAGTTAGTTGTAAGTATTACAATACTATTACGTGCATCTGCTTCTTTACCATTTGATCCAGTGATAATACCGTTGTCCATGATTTGCAGCAATATTTGTGATATATCCGGATGCGCTTTTTCAATTTCATCCAGTAGTAGCACACAATTCGGATTCTCTTGTAGTTTGTCAATAAGTTGTCCGTTATTATCTTCGTGACCTACGTAGCCTGGAGGTGAACCAATAAGTTTTGATACACTGTGTTTTTCTTGATATTCGCTCATATCGAACCGTACTAATTTAACACCTAAATTTGCTGCAAGTTGTTTAGCAGTTTCTGTTTTACCTGTACCTGTTGGGCCCATAAACACAAACGAACCAATTGGCTTATCGTCTGGTTTAAGTCCTGCTTGACTAACAAAGATTTTATCAACAATAGCATCAATTGCACTGTCCTGTCCGTAGACAACTTTCTTCATGTTTTCGTCAAGCTTAGAAAGATTTTCTGTTTCACGTTCTGCTACTGATTCAGCTGGAACTTTAATCATTTTAGATAATTCAAACTGTATTGCGTCTCCGTCTACAATTTTATTATCTTTTTGATTTTTTACTTTAAATCTTGAACAGGCTACATCGATCAAATCAATTGCTTTATCAGGCAGTTTCTTATCACTCTGATATTTTACACTGAGTTTAACTGCTGCCTCAATTGCTTCTTCTGTAATTTCTGTATTATGATAGTCTTCATAGTACTTCTTAATACCACGTAAGATATCCTTAGTAACTTCAGGTGTAGGCTCGTCGACTGTTACTCTTTGGAATCGACGCATAAGAGCGCGATCCTTTTCAAAGTACTTCCTGTATTCATCCCAAGTAGTTGACGCAACAACTTTTAAATCGCCCTTTGACAATGCTGGCTTTAATAAGTTTGCTAAGTCGTTTGCATTGCCTTGTCCACCTGCGCCAGCACCGTTAATCATATGTGCTTCGTCGATGAACATAATTGTTTTACCTTGCCTAGTAAGACCTTTAAGCACAAGTTTAAAACGTTCTTCAAAGTCACCTCTGTACTTTGATCCTGCTAACATTGCACCAATGTCTAAACTATAAACTTTAAACTCTTTTAAGAAGTCCGGCACTTGATCGTTTATAATGTTATATGCAAGTCCTTCTGCAATAGCAGTTTTACCAACACCTGGATCGCCTACCATAAGAACATTATTCTTTGCTCTACGTCCTAGCGCAAGTGCTAAACTTTCAAGTTCATCGTTGCGACCAATAATAGGATCAACTTTTCCTTTTTTAACTTCTTCATTTAGATTAGTTGTAAAACTCTTTAGTGCTTTCTTTGCATCGCCTGAGTTTTCTTCATCTACCATTTCGACGTTGTCTAATTCTTCAGCAACAAATTCAGCAAACTTAGTTTTGTTTACATTACCTTCGTTCAACCAATATACACATACTGATTTTTTTTCGTTAAGCATAGATAGTAGTACGTCACGCAATTCAATGTGTGTACGTCCGTTAAATAATACTTGAGTAAATGCTCTGTTTAAGCAACGCTCTACTGTGTGTGTTTTTTTTGGCTTGAACTTTTTTTGATCTGTTTTGATGTCATTGTTGTTTTTTAAATGATGCTCTAAATTAGATTTTATGTATGCAATATCAGCACCGTATTCGGTCATTAAGTTTATAAACGTTTCTTCGCAAAGCATTGCATAGAGTAAATGCTCTAGCGTAACATATTCGTGTTTTAGTTTTTTTGCATCCTTAATAGCCTTATCGAATACTAATTGTAGTTCTTGAGACGGTTCAACCATTCTTTTTATCCTCTATTAAATGCTTTAATTCCAGTGTCTTTGCTATAACATCTGGATCGTTGATCCTTGGTATCTGTGCTTCGATCTGAACTAATATCGAACCTTTCCTACCTGTTCTAACATCGCTCATTCCATATCCACGCATTGCCAATGTTGTGCCTGATTTTGTGCCTTTAGGTATATTCAAATTTAAACTCTTTTTATCTGGAGTTTCTATTAGTATAACACATCCTAGCATAATGTCAAATACATTTACAAACTTTTTAGTAACAAGATCGTTACCTTGTCTCTGCCAGCCCGCAGGTAATCTTACACGTATCTTAACATAAAGGTCACCTCTGCCAACTCTAGGATCTGTATTGTCGCCCAGTCCTTTATAACGTACTGTGTCTCCGTCATTTGCTCCAACTGGTACTTGTACATTTATAAATTCTGTTTTCCCGTTTGCCATTTGGTACGATGCTGTTACAATCTTACCGTAGAACGCATCTTCAAACTCTACAACAAGATTGATTCTTATATCTCTATTTTGTGGTTGCCTGCGTTGTTGATGCATTTGGTTAAAGATGTCACCAAATGGATGCCGGCCAAACGGATTGTGTTGGGAGTTAAAGTGAAAGTCGTTTTTGGGTTGAGGATTATCGTATTCTTGGCGTTTTTCTGCATTACCTAAAATTTCGTAAGCTTCAGTTACATGTTTAAATGTTTCTTCATTTCCGCCGCGGTCAGGATGATGTTGCATTGCTGCTTTTTTAAAAGCTTTTTTAATTTCATCCTGACTTGCTGTTTTGTTAACCCCTAGTACATTATAATAATTCATATAGTACTTAGTGAGAGTTAGTCGTCCTTGAACTTCTTACTGGATCCTAAATAAAGTCCAAACCATGCTGCTCCGGCACCTACAACAATGCTTACTAAGCCTGCTTGATTCATATTTGGATCTGGCAAAGCCATAAACCAATGTGTTACTTGATAAAGTAAAATGATATAAACTGTAATAAACACACGAGGAAATATTCTCCAAGCGTCAACTGCTTGAGCAAGATAAATTATACTTTTAAATTTATTCTTACTCATATTAGTTACACCTTGATCCGGTGCTTTAACTGTTGCTTCTGTTATAGTTTTTTTAGCACTTCTTTCTGTTTTAGTGCTTACTTCTAAATCTTCTAACTTTTTTCTTGGCATTACCCTAATTTCCTTTTATTTAAATCCCTTTGGTAGTTCTCAATGTGCTTGATATATTCGTCTATGCTATGATCAGAAAATGCATCTATCTTACCAGCTTTAAGACCTTTCCACATGCCTTTTAATCTGTCTTTCCATTTTGTTATACCTGCTACATTACGTATAGTACCATTAGAGCAAATGTATTCCTCTGTCCCATGGTGTCTATAACCCATTATGATCAATGGAACAGTTGTAACTATGTCATTGTTATTTCTCCAACGATAATGATCTATATCAAGACTGTTGCAATAACCACGCCAACCTACTCTTGGCGAGCCGTATGTATAAAGTTCTTCTGGATCAGGAATACTTTTTTCGTGCTTACAACGACTCGCCATTATAGTTGCCATTGCTGCGCCTAAACTGTGGCCACAAAACCACAGATCTTGCTCAGGTTTCAAGTCCCTCAAGTCATCGAGGATCATTGGCCAAAGAGCGTCTACCTCACTCTTAAATCCTTTGTGTACTCTTGAAACTGTCTCAGCTAGGACTGGAATGGCTCGTAGGTCTGCTTCTACATCATTCCACTCATTGGGTTGGGTGCCCCGACAAGCTATCACAAGATCTGTGGTGTTGGCAAAGCGGTATGCTTGCGCCCCGCTTTTTTCATAGAATTCGCATACATCGAATCCTAATTCCTTAGCAGCTTTCTTTGCTGCTTTTTTTTCTAAATACGCTATTTTAGCAAGTTTAGCGAATAGTAAACTGCGCTCAACGAATGCTGTGTCTATTATCATTGTTGCCCTCGATTTTGTTAATTCTTTTTTCTAATTCGTCAATCTTCTTTGTTATTCTTGGATATCTTTTACGCCACAAATCGTCTGGCTCTTGGAACCATGTCCATCCGTATCGCTGTGTAATGCCATCAAGTACTCTGTCGAACAATGCGTAACACCATAAACCTGCCCTAGTGTTCCTAAACCAAGCAAGAAATGCTGCACCCAATAATGCTCCCACAATTGCTGTATAAATCCATAATGTGTCATCGAACATCCTTTCAAGAATTACCATTAGTCAACTCGTTAATTTTATGTCCGTTCTCTTTAATTTTCTGTTCGTTGACAGTAGGTGTGTTGTCAAATATAATTTTTTCTAATTTAAGAGTACTAATTCTTTCGTTAGGCACATATCTCCAGCAATAATCACCATCTAGGTCGCCGCCTTTTTTATGTATACCGAATACTGTTTGTGTTGTTCCGATTTTTACTATTAATGCTCGTTCGCCGTCTAGTAATACTTTATCACCTTCTGCAAAATCAGCATTCATCTTAAATGCTAAACCTTTTGCAATTTTTGTAGCATAGTCTTTAAACCATAATGTTATTACTAACATCAATAATGCACCTATAAACGGCATTAATAAAGTAGTAATCTCTAGCCCTACAGATCCTGCTGACATAATTTCATTATTCATTGGATTGCCCTCCAATTGTATTTATCTACGTAGTTTAATTTTCTGGTATCTAGGGCAAGAATAATCCCAAGGAATATACACTTTTTTTGGATAATGATAGTAGTGAAGACTAATCTCTCTTAGACACCTATATTCACATACCTTTGTGAGTTGGTTGTCATACGCCCAACTATGCGTAGCCATGACACTGGTCAAAGCACATACAATAATATTCAATTTTTCGCCCTCAGTAATTGTTTACTTTACTGCTTCCTCGTAGTAAACAATAATTTCTTTTTGTTGCTCAATGTAACGTCTTAGTTCACTAAAGTTTAAACTAAGATTTTCATAATCTTTTATAGAAAGCACAACTCTTGCTTCAGTGCCGTTCTTTTCTACAAATTCTTTTAAGAATTCTTCATAGTTGTCTTTGTTTACGACATGTACTTTTACATCGTATAAATTTACTTGCTTTGGACGAGCAACAATTGGCACTGTGGTTTTTACAGCATCAGTTACTGTCACTATCTCCTTCGGCGTTGCCGAGCATCCCATTACTGTCAGTAAGAGCACGGAGATCATTCCATAATTGATCAGTCGCATTTTGCATCTTTCTTTCTATACTACCTGGACGCTTATCAGCCAAGTTTGTTAGGTTATGTTTTTGTAGAGTATTACGAAGTTCGTCACCGTACTCTTCAGACTTCTGTAGTTTTTGTTGTAGTTCTAAATTAAGAGCAGCATTTATTTCTGCTTGTTCTTCTAATAGTGATACACTCGCTTCGCTAGTCTGCACTGCAACTTCTAGCTTAGCATTATTTTCTTGCAGGATAGCCATGCGCTTTTGGGTATCGTTGTAATACCAATAACCTGCGCCTGCCATTCCTATTATTAATAAAAACAGTACTGCTGCAAGTTTTGTTCCCATCCTACCTATCCTAGTAACTTTTTTAGAGTCTTAGGTCCTACAATACCATCTGCTACAAGACCGTTAGCACTTTGCCAATCCATAATCTCTGATTCAGTACCTGGACCGAATATTCCGTCTGCTGGTTCAATGCCTAGTTTTTCTTGTACTTCTGCTACTAGTGGACCACGTGATCCTTTACGCACTGTTTGATTATAGTCTACATCAGGCTCTTCGAAATCACCACCTAGCACATCAATTGCGTGTATGTAATGTTTCTTGCGATCTTCTAATCCAATAGTACCACCATTAATACGTTTTGTCATACCAACTATATCCATATTATCACAATACTTGTTGATATTATTTTCATCCCAGAACCAACATGCTGAGTCTAATGCGCCTTTTTTAGTACGCACATACTCTACTGCTTCTTCTGGTGACATCTCTACTGCTTCACCAAATTTCGTATAATTGTATCTACCTGTAAGTTGTAGTATGCCGCCGCCCCTAAATCTCCAGCCATCACCTGAATCGGTGTCACCGTTGTCCATTCTGTTTGCATAAATGACGTTCGCAATTTTTTCAGGTTGTCTATGATATTCTTGTGCATCTCTACCTGCTCTCCTAAAATACTTTGGAAAAATCTTATTAAGTGCTGCTGCACTATAATTTAAGTTTTCGCTCAAGACTCTAAAGCCTCCACTTTCGTGACCACATTGGGCAATAAATCCTGCCACTCGTTCTATTGTTACAACTTCCCATAATGGCAAAATTTCGCACATAGCATGGTACCATTCTTTCCAGTCGTCACGGTGAATAAGTTCTTCTGCCATCCACTCTTCAAAATCAAATTCAAAATGTTCTTTAGCCATTATCTTTCTCCTTCAATACACAACTTTCACATTCACAAGATTCACAGATGCATAATTCACCTCGTCTTATATCTTGATAACATCGGTACTCTTTATATACTTTAGTGCCGCAGTGTTTTTTATTTCCACAGCAATTACAGTACATTATATTCTTTCCACAACAAGAGTGTGATCGTTATTCTCAAATGTTAATTTGTTTCCGTACTTTGTAATATTATAATCACCGATATACTTGCTTAGATATATTATTTCAGCAAACTCCCAAGGATTAAATGATTCTTCAATAGCGTTTAAAGTTCGTTCAGTTGGACCAAAATCTATAACTTTAAAATATACAGGATCAGCATATAACTTTTTAATTGTTAATGTATCATTACGCATGTGTACTTCGTTTACATAACTTTTATTAAAAAAGTTTACATAATTATTCATATTGCTTTCTTGTACTATGTCGTCATAATCTTTTGGATCTAGCGGTAGTACTTCACTTAGTGAATCTGTTGCAAGTGGCTTACTTTTAAAATCTTTGTAATAACGAAATCTAAGATTCTTCAAACCAGTTAAGTTTTCTACACCGTTTGCTAGTTCCATAATGTTATCAACCGAAGTCTTATCACGCTCAATTTCGACAAATACTTTATATGTGCCGTCGCTCTGTTCACCCGGAGTTGCATCTGCATCTAACACAAATGTATATCCTCTCTCAAGAAAACTAGCAAGATCATCGGCACTTTCTTTTGTTGATGTAGAAAAACTTACTGTAATAATATCAGCATCGCTGCCCATCTTAGATTTATAACCGTCTACTTCAATAACACGATCAACAAGGTCTACTAAGTCATTTTGTTGTAGTGTCATAGGCCTAAATCCGTACCTGTATCTTCACCGCCAACACTAGCATCTGATGCTGGAGTTGTTAAATCGTCTGCAGGCTGCGCTTCAGGAGTAATATTACCTTCTGCTGGATCTTCTTCTTGAGGATCCATACTGCCTGCATATATATCTGCAATTAACGTTTTAGGCATTTGTATTTCTACTATCCATATAGGCTTAGTATCTAATTTGCCTTTTTTAGTTCCTGGACGCATATCATCTGGCTTGCGTATCTTACGTGGTTGTATAAGAGACGATCTACTATAACTAACTTTACAGTCGTAATCGAGTAGTCGTTTGCCGCCCATTGGGTCAGGCATATCTTCTTTTTTCCACATAAACGAACAAGTTACCCAATGGCGTTCAATGTTCGGTCCCGAAGCAAGTTCTCCCTTGCTCCAATTTTTGTAAACATATATGTCTAAATGATCTAAAACACGCTCGAAGTCTTTTAAGACTTGAAAGCTAGTGTTAGAGTCGTAAACCATTTCTATGTTTTTAATTATATCTAAGACGTCTTTCATATAGTTATTTATCATATTACTGTTTTGGAGCATTATCGTTTGTCTACAGAATTAGAAGCTAAATACAGGGTAGGAAGTATCCTGCGGGTTATTTCCTACTAATACCCCAAGGAGGATACTTTATGGGTGCCAAACGAGCGCAAAAAAAACTAAAACAATCACATAAATCAACTAACGTCGTTAAATTAAACGCTTTCACAAAGAAAAAAGCAGTAGAAATAATTCCAAGAAATAAAAATCAAGAAACGTATACACTAAAATTGCTAGATGATCGCAAGGATATTGTATTCGGTATCGGCCCGGCTGGAACGGGTAAGACTCTACTGGCTGTACAATGTGCAGTAAAATTATTTAAAGAAGGCGCAGTTGATAAAATTATAGTAACTAGACCTGCTGTATCAGTAGACGAAAATCTAGGAGCACTACCGGGAACATTAGAAGAAAAAATGGCTCCGTGGACAAGACCTATATTTGATGTACTACGTGAATATTTTGATGCAGGACAAATTACTGGTATGATAACAGAAGGAATTATTGAAATATCTCCATTAGCATATATGCGAGGAAGAACTTTTAAAAATAGTTTTATTATCGCAGACGAAATGCAAAACGCAACTCGTAATCAAATGAAAATGTTATTAACAAGAATCGGCGAAGGGTCGATGATGGCTGTCACAGGCGATCTAAATCAAGCAGATAGACTAAAAGATAACGGGCTAATAGATTTTGTAAGAAATATCGAAAATAAAAATCTAGAAAGAATCGATTGTGTCACTTTTGGCAGAGACGATATCGAACGTCACGAAGCTGTTAAAGAAGTATTACAACTTTACGGCGACGACTAAACAGTTGGGAGTGGATTTTTATGTCCACTCCTTAACAAATACATTAAGTATTCATTCTCACTATAAATTAATTCCCATGCATTACCTTTTATAGGCGGCCTGCCCATTACATCGTAGTAAACTCTAGAACGCCAATATTTCTTTAACCAAATACGTTTTTTGCTCCAGCTACTACGAACAGGTAGCCATGCATAATCTTCACGCCATTCTACATGAATCTCAGAGTGCTGAGGCATTACACTGCCATCGGTGCTTTAATACTATCCATAGGATTATAATCAGTTAAAACAAACTCATTTGTCTTTTTAGTAAGCAACTCTGGTAAACTATTAAACTCAGGCATTTCTAGTTTAGGACCTACTGTTGGTGTTCTATCGATTTGCTGCTTTACTTGTTCCATATGGTTATTATAGATATGACAGTCTCCGCCCGTCCATATAAATTCCTTAGGTGTTAGATCAAGTATCTGTGCAAACATATGTACAAGCAAACTATACGATGCAATATTAAAAGGCACACCTAAGAACATATCAGCCGAGCGTTGATACAACTGACAACTAAGTTCTCCGTTGTTAATATAAAATTGAAACATAGCATGACAAGGCGGCAGTGCCATTACGTTTATTCTATCAGCGTTCCATGCACTTACAATATGTCTTCTGCTTGTAGGATTAAAATGCATAGAATCTAGTACTTCTTCGATCTGATCTACATAGCCTAGTTGTGCGTCCCAAGTACGCCACTGATGGCCGTACACAGGCCCAAGATCCTTTACAGTATCGTTATTTACATAACCTAGATCTTTGCCCTGTTTGTCAGCGTTAGCAGTCCATATAGTGTTCTTGCCTATAAGTTCTTCTCTAGGCTTGTCGTACAATATTTCCGCTAGTCTACGCTCGTCTGCACTACCTTCTAGCATCCACAGCAGTTCGCTCACTACACTTTTCCAAGCAAGTTTTTTTGTAGTAACAGCAGGAAAAGATTCAGTTAAATCAAAACGCATTTGATAACCAAAAACAGATGTAGTTCCTACTCCTGTTCTATCTTCTCTTGCTTCTCCGTTACTGATTATGTGTTTTAGAGAATCAAGATATTGCTTCATTAATTACGGACGTATCTTTCTAAATTAAGGCCTTCACGCTGTTCTATATCAGCGCTAGTATAATTTGCAGTAATAGCAGAATGATCTAAGAATGTATCACAGTCGTGAGTGCCACTTATACGGCTAATCCAGATTTCTTCAATATCGTCTAACACAGCAGTAAAAGTTTGAGAGCCGCCTACGACCCAGATTTTACGTCCGTTGAATTTTTCTTTAATATCTTCCCAAACTTCTGATGGCGTTCCTTGATATAAGAATCCTCTTGGTATTTCAGTTAATGTACTTGAAATAACAACATTATCTCTCAGTGACAACGGTGCAGGTAAACTTTCGTAAGTCTTACGCCCCATTACACATACATTACCTAATGTTGTTTCTTTGAACCATCTAAGATCCATTGCATTGCTCCAAGGCAGGCCGCCGTCTTTACCGATTCCCCAATCATCGTCACATGCAAATATTGCTTTAATACTCATTGTTTTAATTCCTTAATCCTATCTTGTAATACACTAATAGCAGTGTATATATGTCCTGTAGCTTGTGGACGTATCAAAGTCCGAAGATACTCTATTTCTTCTTCTAATACACTAATTCGTATTAGATCATTTCTTAATGTTAGGTTGCTCACTTAAAATATCTTTCATTGTATTACTTGCATATGTTTTAAAGAAACGTGGACCTACACTATGTACTATAACAGCAAATACAGTTATTTGTAATCTAAGTGCAATCGAAAGTGCATGGCGCATATGTTGCCAGCCTGTCATGTTAACTTCTTCTAAATGTAATTTACATTGTTTGCTTAACATCAGTCACCCTTTCCTGGCGCTTCTGAAAAGTATTGCATTTTATCTTCAACGCCTTGCCATTCTTCTGCATCTTCCGGTACATCTTCTTTACGCATTTGTGTAATGTTAGGCCACAGTTTTGCATACTTCATATTGAAGTCAACCCATTTTTCCATTCCTTCGTCGCTATCAGGTAATATAGCATCTGCAGGGCATTCAGGCTCACAAACGCCGCAATCTATACATTCATCAGGGTGAATAACCAACATGTTCTCTCCCTCGTAAAAACAATCTACTGGACAAACCTCTACACAGTCCATGTGTTTGCATTTAATACATGCATCGTTTACAATATATGTCATTCAATCCTTGCCAATCTAATTAATGTAGCAGCCAAATTAATCTCTGGATCTACAACTAGTGTATGATCTACCAACCCCTGCTTAATAATTAGCACCGCAGTGTCTTGTTGTTCGTCTGTTCCGAATAACTCAATATTGTCATACAACCAACGATAGATTTCTTCCATTTCTTCTGGACGTACTGCACCACAGAGTAGTTTTCTAGCATCTTGAATCTTACCTGCTTTGAACAGTTCTACCATATCCAGTTTCCAGTCGCTTTCACCTGTGTCACCTTCTTGCGGTGATACAAGTTTACCTTCAACTGAGTTCATTTGTACCATATTGATACACTTACGCAAGTCTGGATATGTTGCTTTTACATATGTGTCTAACACATCCAAGTCTGGAGTAACACCTTCGGTGATGAGAATCTCTGCAACTCTTGCTGTAAACTCTGTTTGGTCAATCTTTGCAATATGGAAGCCTTGACAGCGAGAGTGTATTGCAGGGATAATTCTGTTTGGATAGTTACAAGTTAAAATAAATCTTGCTGTTGTATGATATTCTTCCATAACACCGCGAAGTGCTGCCTGTGCGTTTGGCGACAAGTAATCAGCCTCATCAAGTAACACAACCTTAAACTCACCAAACGGAATCATCTGTACAAAGTTAACAATCTTGTCACGTACATCATCTACACTATTAGTGCGACTAGCATTAATCTCGAGTATATCAAGATCCATAATGTCTAGTTCGTTAAACAACAGTTTTGCAAGTGTTGTTTTGCCAATACCAGCATTGCCGCTAAACAAGAGATGCGGAATAGTTTTTTCTTTAATCCAGGTGTTTACTTGATTACGCTGTGCATCATCTCTAAATACATAACCATCTACTGTATTAGGGCGATATTTTTCTACCCATAATTCTTTCATTTGTTATCTCTTTGTTGTACGTGTCGTTTAATAACAGACCGAGGAACTTCTGGACAAGCTTCAGCAATTTCGTCTTCTGTAAAAGAATCAGGTTGTCTAATACCATATTTGTTAAATTGATCTAATGCCCAACTTGCTGCATCTTCTTTAGTCTTAAACATCGGGTCTCATTCCTTTTCTAGTAAATTCTTTTGCACGTTTAATTTGATCTTTCTTACTTAATCGTGTTCCAGCAAGATGATGTTTCCACTCTTGCAAGAGTCGTTTCTTTTCTTCTTTTTCGCTGTATAATCTTTGCGTTTCTAAAAAGTCGCCCGCAGTTGTAAACTTCAAGTCGTTCATGTTAACCTCTTATAGTTACACTTAGTTTAGCATAGTTTTAGAATGTTGTCAATAGAATCAACCACTTATGTAGGTTTTATTTTTTGGACGGTACCATACTTTTTGATCATGTATACGTCCGAGTAGTTCGAGTATTTCGTCCATTTCTTCTTTTAATTTATCCGAAGTTTCGCCTTGAGCAATAGACAGACCTCTACGGCCTGCCTTTGCTCTTAGTGCATGTTCGATTATCTCGATGTCTCTTACATCAAGTTCAAATGTAGTGTTAGGCTTCAAGTTCTGTTACCTCGTAACGCAAAGGATAATAAATTTCTCATTTCTTATCCTTTACGTTGATATTGGACGGATTGTATTGTTCGCCATTATAGCCAGGGTAGGTGTCGTCCTCTACCCCAAAGTTACATGCAGCGACAATTGCTAGAAATGCAATTGCACCGTATGTTGTAATCTTTGACCATTTAATAAAGCCTTCAAAAGTTTTTTCGGCTTCTTTTTGAGCTGCTGCTCTAACTTCGTCTACCATAAAGTGCTACCTCATTCAATTTGGTATGATTAAGTTTAGGATGTAGTATATTATAAATTAGTTTTGGATGTAGTGTTTTCACCTGCCAGTCACCGTTGGTAAGTGTTTAGACCAAGGAAACTCTAAAAGTGGTTTAAAGTCACTAAGTGTTTCATTTACTACTTTTACCTTCATTTCTAATTTTAAATCGTTAGCTACATATCTTTCAGCTTCTTCGTGACAACCGAATTCTTTTTCAAAAAACTCGCCTGTTGTGTTATTTGTTATTATATAAATCATTTGTTTAATCCAAAGCAAGGTAGAATGTTGACATTGCAATAACGGCCATATTCTTCAAGTCCAACCATTGCCATTAGCATTAGTACTGGTACAACTGTAATCATTAAAGCAATAATTAAAAAAGCCAATCCTAATCCTTTAGTTGTACAATAATTAGTTTGTTCACTCATCTTCTGACTCCATGTATGATACAAGTGCATTGTTTTTCATTCTAACGTGTCTTGTTGGCAGATATTGTTCTGTTTTTCCGAGGCTGCGAAAGCCAGTATTATTTTTAAGCCAGTGTGATAGTTGGCGTTTATCTTTAAATGTCATTTCTTGGACATCTCCAGAGTGCTCGCACAATATCGTATATTTCATTAATTATGCTCTCCTCCTTTACCACGTCCGTTATAACCTGATAGCGCTTTATTGACACGCCCTGGACGCTTATCAGCTTCACGCATTGTTGCCGCAGTAATAAAAATGCCTGCAACTAAAACAGTGTGAATTACTGCACTAACGCCGAAATACGAAATACTACCAATGTACAATGCAAAGATTGCACACCACATATAAGCCAATAGTTGGAACACCATATGTCCTACCATTGGATCTAGCTTACGTAGAGGTGAGTGTTCAATAGTCATTACACTATTCCACGCACTTTTGGCTCCTTTAAAAATACCAATCGGTGGAAAGATATCTGTAGGTTTATAATCCATAATTTTTTCTCCGTCTGTGTGTTTGTGTTACTATAATATAATATATAGCACGGTACTTACCAAAGTCAATCACTTTTTGGTAAAAAAGATTAATTTTTTTAATCTTTTATTAACGTACTCCACTGTTTTAATTTATCTCGCTTTACGTTTACTCTAACACCTAATTCTTTATTTGTCAAGAGCCCGTGTTCTACCATTAGTTCAATCATACACAACACATCGCCTGCTTCTTCAAGTAGCTTTACACGCTGGTCTTCTTGAATTTGATCTGCGGTAGAATACTTACGAACAATCTTTGAGCATCGTTGTGTTAGTTCACCACACTCTTCCATTGTTATTGTCATTAACTGTTGTAGAGTGTTTATAGGACTATTTTCCAATACCTAACTCCTTATAAACCATTTGCACACCTTTTGCTTGAAAGTAAGCATCCGCTAGAGCATTGTGCAAATCACTTTGCATTGCTTTGCGTGGATCCGTTTTTGCCATTGCAAATAATGTACGTGAATCTCGTACTTGCCAAAACTGCCACGGAATAGGTTTGCTACACTGGCGACACATATCTTCAATGATTGTAATGTCAAAACCGTATCCGTGTCCCCACAGTACATCAACGCCTACCATCCACTTAGGTAGGCTGTCTAAGAACACATCCATATGCTCTCGACCTTCTGCACTAAAAGTTTCTTCTTGTATCTTCGGATCCTGCTTGCTCCACCATGCGATAGTATCATCACTAACGTCACGATTTTGTGTGTCCAAATCTAATTTGTAGTAAAACTCGCTATGAGGTTCTGAGTCGCTTAGTGGATCGAACTTCACACCACCCACTGTTAGCACTGCTGCTTGTGGAGTAGTGTGAAGTGTCTCAAGGTCAATCATTGCATGTATCATTGTTCTGTTGTAATTCCTAGATGTGTCTGTTTTTTCATAGATATACTATCGTGTATTAAGTCTACATATGCATCAATTTCATCTATTGTTGCTAAATCGGCATTTAACGATTTTAGTGCTTCAATACAACGTTTTTGCATTTCTTCAGGCAATAATCCGTCAACATATTCTTTACGCAATGGATGTATAACATCATCAGGATTTAATATTCTACGCATCTATATACTCTAAAAGTTGCAATTTTCTCATTACAGCATCAACTGCATTAGGTGTCAATCCTGGAATGACATCGTCGTTGTTGTGTATACCCGGCAACTGTACAAACAAGTCATCATCAAAGACTGCTGCTTCATACAGTGTTTTGCCGGGCTCTAATATTACACTAAGTTGATACCGACCAAACTGTTGTTTTGCTTGGAAGTGACCATCTCTTACTTCTTCAAATTTTAGTGTGTTAAAAAGTTTCATGTGAATTCTACCTTTACTACGTTTCCATTAGGATCAGTCATTACATGTGTTCTTCTTATCGGCGTGTATGACCTAGTTCTAGTTCTCCACCACTCATTGGCTTCTTTTTGTGTGTCAACGACAAGTCCACTCCATTCAAGTCCGTCATCTGGTCTCAATGGGTTAGGTTTGCTAAAAGTTGATGTTATTGTCCAGCTCATCTTTTTCCCTGTTCTGATCCTATACCACTTAAAATTAACAAAACATACAAAATAGGCCAAGCCCATCCTGTTAAGTATCCAGTAATATGCAGCACCATTAGTGCAACACCTGCTGCACCAGCTGTGCCAATGCCTGTTTTATTCTGCGGTATTTTCATCAAATCTTTCCTCAACTGCTTTTATGTGTTTGCACTTTTTAAATGCAGGGCAATCACAAGTAAAGCCTTTGTCTAGCATTTCAATATTATAAGTGCCTTTTGAGCCTTTAGCATTCCACACTGTGCCAACAGCCCAGTGAGACTTAGTGCTGATAATATCGCTAGGATAAATTCTAGGACCATACTTAGACATGTTGCACCTCTTTGTTATGTGTTACTATAACATAGAGAGTGCTAGGTGTCAACCATTTTCGCACGGGCACGTTCATAAAAACGCCACACTTCCCAACCTAGGGCTAACATTATGCCTGTTATAAATCCTCCGCCCATCAGTGTTACAATTAATAACACCGACAGGAGGTGTGACATCATAAAGATTACAACGAAGTCATACCATTGAAAGTTTTCAAATATATTATCGTTTAGCATTGTGTTTTAATTTTCTTCCTTAAATAAATCAGAGTTTAGTTCTGCTTTACGTTTGGCTCTATCTCTTTTCCAACCTTCACGCATTTTTTCTCGCTTTGCAAGTTCGGCAGCATCAGGACTAACAGGAACAGGGTCATCTTTTTCTTCTACCTTATCTAATGTAGGAAGAAAAGCATCATACGCATTTTTATTCATTTCAAACCCAACAAAGTTTCTACCATATCTTAATGCAGTTCGAGGCGTTGTAAATCCGCCGCAAAATGGATCCATTACAGTTTCATTTCTACTACTACTGTATAAAATAAACTTCTCAATAAAGTCTTCGTTAAGTTGATTTTTATTTTTTGTTTCACCAGGATTATGTGCTCGAGGCATATCTTGCACAGTTAATCTATCGTGATAACTGTCTTTTTGATCAGTGTAGTATACATTTGTATTAAATGTACGAGTCTGTTTTCCTTTGTTTGGCTTTTGCCAAAACAATATATGATAATGACTACTGACCCATTTCTTTTTAGTGCTAACACCAAATGAATATTTTGCAATAATATGATTAACTTCTTGTAAATCTGTTGCGTGTAGTGCATTTAATACATGATGCAGATTAGTATATCCACTTACAATATAAATGCTGCCACCTGGACGCAAACATCTTGCACATTCACTTATCCAGTCTTTGCTAAACTGGTCGTATGTTTCAAGTGGAACTTCTACGTAACCCGGAACAACATTGCTTTCATCTCGGTGATAGTGTGCATCTAGTTTATCGCCATCAATACCATAAGGAGGATCAGTGAAAATTAAATCCACTGACCCATCTTCTACATGTTCACGCATACCAGATATACAATCTTGGTTGTAAACTTTATATGTCATTAGTAATCCTTAATATCAACTAATTTGTTACTTTCTAATGCATGTCTATCTTTAATCTGCGGAACTGCACCTATTATTTTCCACGGTCTACTATCATCTCTAATCACGGCATATGCCATATTATACGATAGTTCATACAATTTTTCAAGAGTTTTTGCAAAGTTTTTTACACCATCTTTTGCTTTCTTTGGATTGTATGAATTTGTAAAAAGAACGATTTCAACTGGATCATATTTTTTGTTACACGCTTCAAGGATTTTTACAAATGTTCTTAAAGGGTATGTATCATTATCTACACTTTCTAGAATACGATTTTTGTTGTTAATTTCAAATCCATTAGACTTACACCAGTCTTCCCAACCTTTTCTACTTTGTACTCTTACTAGTCCTAAGTCTACACCTGCTTCGTAACCTGAAATAATGTTGTTAATGATTTTTGTAATATTACCACTTTTGTTATCAAAGAATTTTGTGATTTTCACATCGTTATACAACCACCATTCTATTGATTCTTGACTAGGATGTAATTCACCTAATCTACATAATTCTATTCCTGCTGTTTCAAAGTCTTTGCGCAATGCTGGTTGAGCAGGTGGATGATCGTTAGCGATTAAACCGTTTGTTATATAGTTTCTTTCTGTATCTACTTCATAATCATATACTGCTACTGGCATCCACTTTTCTTCATTGCGTATTGCAGCAAGAACTCTGCCTCGGCCATCTCTAAATTTACCATCTGTGCCTAAACATGGCGGTGAATATTTTGTTGAAAATCCGTGTAAAAAAAAACTTGTTTGCATACTTTCTATGCGTTCCTCAGTATTTTGTTCTTGTCTAATTGACATGTTCCATAACGAAGGATCGTCTTCTTCAATAGTTTCTAAATCTATAAATGTTAAATATTGGAATTGTGCATCATTTTGTTCACGCACATGTTCCTGTGTATAATCTTTTAGATTGATTGTTCCAAAGTTATTAAAACCGTCTTTGGTAGACGTGCCCATAATTGTAAGCGTCATATATATATCTCCTTAGTTGCTTATGCTTTTAGGGTAAACAGAAATTGCCTAAGCGGTTACTGTTTACATATATATTTATCATATTTAAACTATACTATATAAATTATTGGTTGTCAAACATTTTTTAAACATTTTCTCTAATAACATTTTCAATAAGTTGTCTAAGATTATTTTCTTTTGGATTAGCATCAATTTTGCCACTCAATTCTGTAATTGCAGATCTAGGCACTCTTACCTTAAAGCCGTCACCTTTTTTAATAGCATATTTTTTGGTTGTTTCTCTATCGATCACAAATGCACCGTCATTTCTAATCACAAGCAAAAGATCGGTTACATGGTCATCTGGCAACTCGTCAAGTTTATTTGTACCTTGACTATTATTAAAAACGATATCAAAATTCTTTTTTACAGTGCCATTCTGATTATACATTGGACCAGACAACTGGCTTTTTAATTCAACTGTAAGTTTTAGACTAGGCCAATCAAAATCTTTGTGGTCTTCTCTAACTGCAACTAGTTCGTTATTACAATATTTCTCAGCAATCATTTCTACAATGAAGCCTTTTAAAAACTTCCATTGCGAATCATTGAAGTCTCCTAATCCTGTTCCTCGGTTAATGATTTCTTGCCAATTAAATTTTTTCATTTTTTCAATTGCAACTTCCATTACAACATCTCCTCTGCTGCTTCCCATTCTTTGCTAAACGCCAACAACCATTTACGCTGTTCAGCATTTACGCAATCTTCCCAAGCAAGTTCATCTGCACTCATAGCAGGAAGTCCTTGTTGTGCAATCCAAGTGTGGTATTTTTTAATAAGTTGTTCTAGCATGTTGCCCTCTGTGTCTGTTATTATACTACTAATATAACACTAATCAACACGGTGTCAACCTTTATTTTGATAATGTACCTATTAATTCATATCTTTTGAAAGTTTTTATTTCTTTCTCTGCAGATTCGTAGATAGCATCAGCTTTACTAAGTAAACTAGGTTTGCCTGTTTTTCTATACTCTGACATCAACTTAAAATAGTCAAAAGAATACTGAGCGAATCGTTTCTTCAATCTAGTTGTTGTGCCGGGAGATGTTGATTTGTGATACTTGTGCCACTCTGCAATTAGAGTATGCCACTCTTCAAACTGTTGTACTTGCTGATCCATATTGCGCCCACTTTTTATTAAAATTCTCCTCCGTCTTCACCTACAAATTGTTGTAGATTAGGTGCTCGCCAACCGACTGGCTTTAAAACCTTGCCATCTTCACGCTTACGAACCTTACCTGTTGAAGGATCAATCTTTGCAAAATTAGATGACATTACTTCTTTCCAAGCTGCTTCACCGTTCCAGCCAGCAGCACGAATCGCACCCATAGTAACAACTAAGATGTCTACTAGTGCATCTAATTGCTCTACACGATCGTTATTATTGACTGCTTCAACTAATTCGCCATATTCTTCGTCGATGAGACTTAGGTACATTTTATAGTTTGATTCAGTTGCTGGTTGATCACATGCTGTTGCAAATCGATCTATATCTTTAAAAACGTTTGTCATCTTATTCCTTGTTTTCTTTTTTCTAATTCTTCTGATAGTGCAGCCATAGTTTCCATCATCTTCTTCTGCATTCTCAAATCGTCAGTGTGGTAAAGATTAGCGTCCATTCTAGCCAACCTTTTCTCAATTTCTTGTGTTGATATAAATTTAAAAACACTAGGATCTATCATATCGATACTGCATCTCCATCTGCATATTCTTTACCGATAGTATGATCTGTCGGCTTATCTTTACTCCAGCCTAGTATACTCTCAGCTTCAACCATACGCAACGTATCTTCACCGTTGCCGTCATCTATTTTTACACCTCTAGTCCAACGGCCGTGCTCTACTAGGATCCAATCACCTACATTGTAATCGTCTGTGTTTTCAGGTCCTTTAGAATGCACTCTACCCCAACGTGGATAGATACCTCTAGTTTCTCCGTCGTCTGATCTTAGTATTAATCCTCCAGATGTTTTTTGTTCTCCAAAATTCATTTCGCTTACAATTACTCTATCATGAATAGGATTAAGCTTACCGTTATATGTTTTCATTGTTATCCTCTTTTTACAAAATTTCCGTCTTCGTCTTCGACCCATTCATCATCGAAGTCTAATTCGTTTTCCTTAACATCGTTTACAACTGGTGCTTTTGTTTTTTTAGTTTTTGCTTTTGGTTCTGCTGGCGCTGGTGTTGGTGCTGGCGCTGGTGCTGGTGCTTGATCTGGAACAATAGCAGAAGATCCATAATATTCTTTAGATGCTTCTTCTCTTGTTTTAATAATTTTATTGCCTGCACCTAATGTATCGCCACGTGCATTTACTCTAGCATTACCAACTGCTGGTGTTAATTCATTTTTCTTCTGTAGTAAACTCATGTCTACAGTTTTACCACGTAAGCTTGTATGTGTATTTTTAGCCATTATATTCTCCTGTTATATGCATATTTATCGTAAGAATTCACGCCAATCCAGGCCATACTGGATTGAGTTTATTTTATGTACACCTATCAAATACAGCACATAACTTGCTACACTTGATCCTCTGCCTACACCCCATACAATATTGTTCTCACGCATAAAGTCTACAAGATAAACCATATAGCGTAGTAAGTCAATCATACCACGCTGTCTATATTCTTCATACTCTTCAGAAACTCTAGTCCATTCTTTTGTTGTTAAAATATTATTATCGTCTGGATCTTGTAGTTTTTCCATTAAAGTTGCTTGTAGCCAGTTTAATACATTTAACGTTTTGTATTCATCAGGCATAAACCATTCACTTTGACATACACCGTCAAAAGTCTTTTGATCTACATCTAGAGGAATATACTTTTGTAGTTTTTCAAAACCTTGTTCTTCCATAGCGGCATTAAACTTGTCTACATCGTCATCTGCATCGCACAATACCACGTGTACTTTATCCGCATGACCTGAATAGATCATATCAATAAGATCGCGGTTAGAGAATCGTGGAATACCTAAGTCATCAGTTTTCATTAACATACTCTTATTTTAACTTACATTTATTAGATTGTCAAGTGGAGAATCGTCATCTCCTTGCATTTTTTTATATTGCTTCGCCTGTCTTGCTCTTGACTCATCTTTAAACATTTCTAGTATAACATTTATTTGCTGTTGAACCGCAGGATTGTGTGTCATAAAATATTTACGACTAAGTTCAATAATTTTATCTTCGATTTCAGAATCGGTAAGATCTGTTAAACTATCTACAAGTGGGTTAAACATAGTATTACTTATTTAAATGTTGAATTGATAGTTTGCAAATAGAATATATTTTTCTTTATCGTCTTCTATGCTGTTTTTAATAATATATCTATCTAAATCAAAATTTATATTTTTAAAGTTAAAGTTTGATTCTGTAATATTTTTAATAATTGCATCCGAGTCGCCCGGGTTGCAATAACATAATACAACTGCATTTGTATGCTCAGTTTGCACAACGCCTTCTTGTGGTGTACGCATCCATAACGGTAAGTAATCTCTATCAGTATCGCCTATTGCTCTTATATTAGATCTCATATGTTCTAAACTTACTCTATGTCTAACATTATCTGTAGACTGGCTTATTTTTATAGCATCACTATCAACTTTGATTGTGTTTGCGATAGGACGTAGTCTCTTAGGCTCAGAATCTAATAGTTCAAGTTTTATTGATATACCTGCTTCGCCACCGTCTCTAAGTTCAACTTCAAAGTCGTCTTTGTCTACGTTAAGTTTAACATCACCGTCTCGTGTTTCGATTAAGATTGTACCTGTAGTTTTTTGGTATACAAATTTTACAGTATTTCTGCCTTCGATAGCAAGTACACTTTCACCAGATCCAATTTTTGAATTATCATCTAGAGCACTATACTGTACACTGTCAACTGTAATTTTATTCTTAGTTTCGATACTAAATGATTTTTTTGTCAAACCTGTCTTGCTCTCTGCTGTGTCAATAACAGGAATATAAACAACTTCGTATATCGGAGTATTCTGTCCAGGTTGTTTTGCTACTGCCTTTGTTGGTGCACCTAATATATATTTTTTACGTTTATGATTCTTTGCTGCTGCACTTACAAATTCATCTATTAAACTTTTTTCAATACCTGCATATATAAGCATTTCCATTTCACGCTTTATGCCAAACATAGGATCGCTTACTCTATATATTTTTGTTTGATCAAATATTTCTGGGTTTGTCATAAACTCTTTATATGACTTACGCATTGTAGTTTCTAATAAAGGTTTTGCTACAATGTCAGTATATTCCATTTTTGTAGGTTCGACAACTTTTAGTGTAAATTCACGTGACGTTGCATTCAGTCCAAATCTATCTCTAGCTCTTACTGTAAACTTAAATGTTTCTTCGTATAAAAATTCACTAGAGTCATTTGCACTATCTTTCCAAGTCTGTGGACTACCTATTAGTAACCCTCGATATGATAATTCAATTCCTTGTGGCAGTGTACCTGCGGTCAAGTCGTAAAGCATTGGACTTTCAATATTAACTGTTTCTGCTTCGACAAACAAATATGTAGGTTTGTTAGTTTGTACAGTTCCTAAATCAGCCGGTGTATTCCAAACAATATTACTATCTATTTCACCTATTACTGCAAGTTCAAATGTTTTACTTTTAGTTGGTTGTGTGGTTTCGTCAACACTACTAACTATAAGATTCTTTTTAAAGAAGTCATCTTTTAATAAAGCTAAACCTATATTTCTATTTTTATCAAGTTGTGCAACAATGTTGCCACTAAATGTTATCTTATCAAAGTTACGTGCAACTATAGTAATTTCAGCTGGACTAGAATCATATGTAAGAAATGCGTCTATCTTTTCTTTAAACTGAACTAAGAATCTTGTAAAAGATGTATCTGGTAGTGTAACTTGCCATCTATGTCCTTCGACAACATTTACTTCGTAGTCAACTAACGATCCGCCATATGTAGTTTGTAAATATGCTTTCAAATCATTTACGGTTGTGTTATCGAGTGCATGTGAATTAATTTCGTAAGTTAAGAATTTGCTTATACTTTGTACTACATAATTATTTCCGTCAACCTTAAGTGTTCGATTTGCATATTCGTCTTTTTGCGATTGTGAAATAGAATTTACATAGACAAAGTTTTGTCCAGGTTGAGCAGTTTTAAAAATTACTAAACTATTTTTAGGCGATAATGATTCAAGTAGTGTTATAATATCATAATCATTATTAGTATCATCATAGCCTGTTACAGTTACTAGTGCATTATTAATAAACAATTGCTTATTAACTAATGCTTCTAAATCATTTATACCATCAGATGCAGTTAAGTCAGTTTTATAAATTTTAAATTCTTTAGCGCCCATTACTACATCTTCGTAGTAAGTTCCAAATACAGTTACAGTTTCGTAGTCAACTTGTATACGTGTTGCTTTGATTGTAAATTTATAATTTTTAGTTACAGCAGGCTGATATGGAATGTATCCTGAAAGCTCACCGGTATTACTTTGTAAACTTAATCCTTCAGGTAATTCACTAATACTGCCGTCGTCGTTAAAATCTTCTAGTTCAAATACTTCTGTACCCACAAGCGTTGGATCGTCAATAATATCTAAAAATATAGTTGTGTAATTGTTTGCTCGCTTTATGCCTAAATTTCTCGGTGTAATCCAAACTGGAGATCTTACATTTGTAGTATCGGCTCTAAATACCCCTGTACCAGCTTGCATCACAGTGTTATCTGCTGTTAGAAAATCATCACCGACTACGTAGATTTGAAACTCTCTGCGTACTTCTGATATACCATCTGTTACAGTAACAGCAAATGGATAATATCTATTTAATTTTTTATACGTTTGTAGTTCTTCAAAATAACCAAACGGTTGTGAATCATAAAAAAATGAACTATATCCGCTTTGGTTACGCTGTCCGTAATCTAATGGTATATCACCAAATGGCTGTGCATCGTATCCGCTATCTCTATATCTTTTATCTAAACTTAGTAACGGTTCAGTTGTACCTGTAATTTTACCATCACGAGAAAGTGTAAGCCCTGGAGGTAATACCCCGTCGTCATTTGCAATATAAAAATCTAACACTTGTCCTGCTAATATATCGTCGTCAGTTGCAAGTAATTGAAAATCAATAAATTCGTTGTCAAGTATAAACAACGTGTCATTTGGGCCTACAGGTAATAGTCCTTCTTGACTAACCCATGCTGGATTATCTGGTCCTATGACAATAATCTTAAAATGTTGATCTTCAAAATAACCTTGATAAAACGCACGAACAACAAATTCATATTCTGTATCAAGTGTAACTTCCTCTACGGTACCTCTAATAGAGTTGTTATTTAAAATTGTACCTTTTGGTAAATTTCCACTTAATATTTCTAACTCTATACCGCTTAATCCGTTAGCAATAGGTAAAGAGAGATTTATGTAAGTGCCTTCATTAATTGTTTTTAACGTAGAACCTGAAGTTGTGCTCCATAACGAGGTTTGTGTCATTTATTGTCTCCCTTACACAATAAGATCACCTAAGTCAATCGTCCTTGTTTCAGGATCTCCAAATGTTCCCATGTCTACATCAGGATCGCCATAAAGCCACTCTTGTACACTAGCTATAGTATCTCCTAAAAATCCAAAATTCCATTCATTTTCTACAACAGCAGGAATATCACTTCTTAATGCTAATTCGCCATTTGCGTTAGGAAGTGTTATAGTTCTATCTGCTGAATAATTGCCCTGCGCTAGTGTAACTTTAAATCCGTTTGCATTTTGTGAATCAAATTCTAATGCTGCTGTATTTACAACTTGATTAGCAATCGGTCCTGTAATTTTACCAGTTGCAGCATTTACTAATACTGCTTCGTTAGCATCTGTAACATTGCCTACATGAGTTCCTATAAATTTAGTAGCTGAAATACTAGGTGAGTTTGTAATTGTATTACCGCCTGCATCTAAATTTCCTCCAAGAACCGGTGTTGTATCTTCACTTAGTTCGTTAAATGTTGATGTTATAGTTAAAGTTGATCCAACAAGTCTTGTAGAAATGCTTCCGCTACCATACAGATTAATGTTGTCAGTGGTTTCTAATATTTTACTACCACTATCTGAAACAACAACTATACGCTTTAATCCAGTATCTACGTCAATAGTTATTTTATCTTCAGATGATGTTAAAGTAGTATCAAACCCGCCTACGAGTTTTTTAAATTGTAATTCAAAATTATTTTTCTTTGCAAATATTCCTTCGCCGATAGTTCCGATATTAGTTGCTGTGGTAGACTCGTCGTCTCTTAGATCCAGATCTATAAAATTAAGGTTTACTTTACGAAAGGCTTCTCTAAGGTCATCGCCTGTTCCATCATTTGCAAAAGTTCCTATGTTAATCTGTTCTAAACTCATTGTTAATCCTTAAAATAAAATTGAAAATACAAGTGATCTAGCTTCACTTACCATTTTTCTTCTTTTACCCTCTTCTATTATATAAAACACACCAGTATCAGAATCAAATGATATACCACCTATACCTTCTAATGCAGTGTTTTTAATTCTACCTACTAAATCTGTATACGTTTCTACTATATGTGCTTGAGCAAATCTTCTGCTAGGTTGACCGACAAAAACTGTATCATCAGATGTTGGAAATAAATCATCTGTAAATTCACCATTAAACAAGCCTGCCTCGCTTAGTGTAACATATTCGATATCTCTACCATTTGACGCTACTCTTAAAAATTTATTTTGTTTTCCGCCGTATAAATCAACAGCATTATTTGCTCTTAAATAATTTTCCGGAGTAACTGTTGTGCCATCTACTTCTAATGTAGCAGCACTTACTGTACCTAATGATGCCACGCCAGCAACATTTGTAATAGAAACATCTCTAAGATTTAAATTATCACCCTCGGGTATTTCTTTAATCTTATTATTATCAGTTACATCTAATATAAGTGGAAATCTATCTGCCATGTCTTCTTCCTATTGTAATGTATTTATGCAAAATTGCAGTCAGCTTAATGCTTGCCAACTACAATTTCGATAATTCCTTCACTTTCATTGGTTTTATTTTCTAGAGACTTACCAATTATTCTACCTGCATTAGCATCGTTATTGACTACTGCAAATCCTGGAATATCACTAGTAACTAAAATATCACCTTTTTCTACTTTGCCTATAACATTACACGGTACTCTCCCTTGTAATGCTACAGCAGCTACAAACTCGCTTTCACAATGTGAATTCATTAAGTATGCTGGATTTGTAGAAACAACACCTGCTACTCTATGATCACTGTTGCGTGTAGTTAATGTAAGTTCTTTTTCACCACCAAATATGACTACAGTTCCTGGCTCATAATGAGTGTCAGCAGTATAGTTTTCTGCAAGGTCAGCATAGTATGCTTCATTTGCAATACCTTGTATAAAGTCGATATACCCTGTGTTGTAAGTGTTAGATGATGCGCCTATATTATAGGTTGCTGTGTTTGTGCCGCCACCTTCAGGAACAATCTCCCTTGTTCTAATGTCAACTTTTAATTCAGTAGCAGTTCCGTCAGTACCTGTATCAATTATATCAGTACCATTGCTAGACTTTAAGTTACCTGAAATATTACCTGTAACATTACCAGTTAGATCACCTGTAACATTACCAGTTAAATTAGCAGTGACCTTAGTTGTGGTTAAATTTCCTGAATCAGGATTATAAGTTAAATGTGTATTATCATCATCAATCTTAAGTCTACTATAACTAGGGTCATTTGGATTACTTGCTGCATTAACAAATGTAATTTGATAATCTGTATTATCATTTACAACATCAATTTCAACGTTGTCTGCATTGTCTGCCTTATCTGCTGTTCCAGCAAATGTTGCATCACCGTTGTGTGTAGTACCAGTATATGTTCCTGTCTCTACTATCTTAGTAGTTGCTAAGCCGTCATCTGTAATTGCATACACATCGCCCATCACATCACCAGTTAAGTTACCAACAAAGTTTATGTCAGCAACAAAGTTTCTAGCATACATTGTATTGTACTTAAAACTTGTAGATCCAATGTTATATCCTGCACTTGCAGTTGACGCATCTGCGTCTGGCTCTTGTCCGTAACTAGAGAATATTGCTGGAACATCACTTCTCCCGCCGGATTGGTTTGATACAACAACACCAACCTGTCCTGCTGCTGTTTTACCAGTACCAGCGCCGATTGATATCCCTGTACTATAAGCGTTTTTCTCATCAGGAGCTTCTATAAAACTCATATAGTTCCAGCGACTTGCTAATGCTTTTGCAGTACCATATGTACTGTTAGTTTTAAGTGAGCTTTCTACAACAAAATCTTGACCTGCTGTACCATCACCAATTATATCCAAATCTGCTGTAATTCTAGCAACTTCTGCACCGGCCGCACCTCTAGCAGTAAATATTGTACCCTGCGCTGGTGTTTTAAAGGTAATGTCAGTATTATCAGTGTCAAGTATTATTTGAGTAGTATTAGTTCCTACAATAAGTTTTTTGACATGTACACTACCATCTGCAGTAGTCTTTACAATACTATCATTTGCTGCTGATGTTGTAATACCAGTGATATCATATGCTTCAGTACCAGTTCTAATAATTGCACCTGTGTCAGCATCAGGAATGTCAGTGTGTAATATGCCGCCGCCTGTGTTAACTACAGTATTAAATGACACTTCTTCAACTGCACCTGTTGCTGCTGTTGCTCTACCTAAAACATTTTCTGTTTCGATATGCGCAAGATTTGCTTTTTCAACGCCAGTAGTTGCATTTGATGCTGTGGCAATCTCAGCCCAACCATTAGTCAATGTAAATTGAGTATTATGAAATGCAACTAGTCCTAAATCGTTTTGACCTATTCCAGTAGCATCTGTTCTAGTTGTTGCAGCATTCATTGCAAGTTTACTTTGTGCAATAGCCGCTGATGCATTTACATCTGAATTTACTATACTACCTGCTTTATATTGAACATCTAGTGTAAGACTACGTCCAGTTGGGTTACCGCCTGATTGACTTGTATTACGTGTAGCTGAAAAATCAATGTCACTTCCTGCATCAAAAATACCGTTCATCCATTCGTATTCTGGAAAGTTAATTGTAGTAGCACTCGGTCCAGCTACAACTGATATTACTTCATCTTCAACAAATTCAAATGCATTGGTAGAATCGTAAGTTAGATATTGTACAGTACCTAATTTTACATCACTTTCTGTAGCAAAGTCAATTACTAAACCAGTTGCACCCGAAGTGCCACCTGTAATTGTTTGTCCTAATTCAAATAATCCACCTGTAATACCTTTTACTCCGATTTTTTGTTTACCTGATGCAACAAGGAATTGTGTTTCCTGTGCATCGTAAATTGTAGTGTCAGTTAGATCGTTTAATGAGTCGATTGCTCCTGCTACTGCGTCTACATAACTCTTACGTGTAGCATCTGTATCTGCTTCAGGGAATGTTAAGCCAGTAACCATTTGACCATTCATTCTTAAATCACCTGTCATTTGGTTTGCACCGTTAGCAAGTAAAATACTAGGTCCTAATGGATTCGGAACTGTTTGACCTTCAACATCAATACCAAAGCGTCTGTCAACGTAGCCACGTACTGCACTTTCAGTTGGAACTGCATCAGTAGCATTATCTGCCATACTAGAATCTGTACTAAATTCAGCAATAACAACACCACGTTTAAATCCTAATCCGTCAACGTTTGAAAGAGCAATACTTGCTTCAAAACTAACAGCACCAGTACCTTGATCAACACTAAAGAAGCGTCCTACTCTAAACATACCGTTTTGATCTGTACTTACGTAGAACACACGCCCTTTACCACGTTCAATAACTTCATTAGATTGATCTGGCTCTCTCGGCGCACCAAAAATAACATTTGGATAGTTACTTGTGTTGTACGACCCTGTACCGACATCTAGGAAATCGTGTCCTGTTGCTCTACATGTACTGATGTTAACTGTAACATCACCTAATGCGCCTGCGGCTAGTCCGGCTCTAATAGTATATCCTGGATTAAGAACAATACTTGCTGGTAAGCCACTGCCTGCATGTGTTGTATTAATATCGTGCCCAACAGGTAAAATGTCAACAATACCATATAAGTTATTAGGATTAACTACATTATCAAGTGTTTGCACAATATCGTTGCCTGCACCATCGTCACCAACGCCTCTATAGTTAAACACATAAAACTTTGTACCTTGATATGTAAATATCGGTGCTTCAGCCGTTAGCGTATCTGCTGTCCATCCTACTGGACGATTTTCTGTAGGTGTTCTAGCGTTGTTGTTCAATCTGTTAATATCTTTAACATCTGTTGGTGCTTCAACCGCCAACACTACGTCATCTACAGAATTACCTTTTGTAGTACCACCTGTAAGAGGTTGATTATTTAACCCAGTTACGTTACCGATTGGTTCAGCTGCATAAGTGTTGTTAATCTGTAGTCTAATATAATCAAAAACAGTATCGATACCTGCTGCTACTTCATCTGATTCAAGTTCGTCACCTGCACTGTTTGAATTTTGGAAACTAATTGATCTATAAACTTGGTCTTTATTTTCATCAAACACAATAGCTGTACTAGGACGAATTGTTAGAGTTTGAATATTAGTTAAGTCATCAAGAATATGAATACTGTTACGTCTGTATTCAATAAACGTATCTAACGGAACAGCCTCTGCAAGTCCTTCAGAACTAAACCCGCTGGTTGTTGAACCACCATTGCCGCTTGATAAATTTAATTTGTAGATATAGTTGTTATATATCGGTGTTAAACTATCACCAGCAAAGGCACCCGATATAGTAACTCCTGTAATAGATCCTATCCCACCAACTGCGCCAGCATCAATTTCAGATACTGTAATAGTTGCATCGTTAAGAGGTGTAGCACCACCTAATTTTGTACCTACAATAGTAAACGTTTCGCCTACAGCATATCCTGTACCTGCTGTTGTTATAATAACTTCATAACCATTTGTTACGTTCTTCAATACAGTAAACATAGCATTTGTACCAGAAGCTGTACCACCGTCTGTTTGTGTTTGTACATTTGGTGTAGTAGATTGTCCTATATATGGTGTTGAATTTATGATATGTGTTGATACTCTTTCAATACTGTTTACACTATATCTTTCCATTCTACCTAGATTAGTATGATATAAATCAAACTCTGCTCTAGCATCAGGCGGTGTTTTAAAATCATATGTATAAATGCTAAGTGCTTCTTCTCTATTATTATATCCAACACTGTCTATGTCAGCCGGTGTACCAATCGGTGTACCAGAAACTGAAACTGCATCAGTTGTAGTAAATACCCCTACTACATTTGTTAGATAGACATATAACCCGTTTGTGCTAATTGCAACCTCTGCTGATACACCCGGATTTGCACTTGTTACAGCATCACCTGCTGATACACTTACGCCTGTTGGCATATGCAGAATTAATTCTGCTGTAAATACCTTAGCAGGATCGACCATATCTTCAACAAGCGAAACTCTATCAGGAACTTCGTTAGGATCAGCACCTTCAGCAACTAGTCCGTACTCACCATAACAACTTGATCCTGTAATTGATCTAATCTCAGAACCATTTTTACTATAGTATGAAGTCCAGCAATAATAAGTGAACATACTAACCATTTCTGATAAAGCTCCGTTTACACAAACAAGTCCATAACCTAAGTCATTAATTTGTGTAAAGTCATTACCTAGCATACTTCTGTTACCAGCAGTTTGTAATGTAATTGCAATCGGAGTACCCGGTGTAGCATTATCTAAATCAATACCGTTAATAGCACTGGTTATTCCACTAAAACCTATACCACTGTTAGAACTAGGATCTAATATAATTGTAGCAGTACCTAATGATTGATCGTATGCTGTAATAGCATTAACTTGGAAACGTCTACCTTGTATATAAAATGCACTTGGCGTTTGTGGGCGTCTAATAAACAGACCTTGCCCAGGTAAACTTTGAATATTTAATCTAAACGCATCACCTGTAACTTTACCAGTAACCTGTACTGCCATATTACCAGAAAATGCATCAACAAACAATCCACCTCTAAATGCTTGTTTGTTAACAGAAGCACTAAAACTTGATCCAGTTTGTATATAAGGAGAGCGTGTAAGTACTTGTCCTTCAGGATCTAATACACCCATAAACCCGCCATGCTCTTTAACTGTAATGTTACGTAGAATTGTACCATCGTTCATTAAGAATACATCCATGTCTTTGTTGTTCTTAGCTGGATTGTATGCGGCATTGAACGCAAATTTTATAGAGTCGATCATGTTTTGTATAATAGTAAACGGTGTTTCGACTTGTGTCCAATATTGATTCTTTTCAGTAGCATCAAACGCAGGACCACTTCTATGTGAAGTGTTTGCACTATACCAATTAAAGTTCCCGCCTTCGTAAAATCTAATTACTTCGTAGGCTTCGTATTTTACATCTGTTTCCCATAAGTCAGGAGTAATATCTCCGTAGAATACATCAGCATTTTGATAAATCCTTGCACTGTCATACAATTCTGTTGGATTTTGTCCAATCCATATATTGTCAAACATTGTAGGAATATGATCTAATGCGTCAGAAATTTCAGTTTCTATACCTGTATAAGTTGTAGAATTTTCAAATAGTAAACCTTGTGCTTCTAGTGTAAATTCTAATCCGCCTCTTACAAGATCTTGTGCAATTAAATCTACCATATTACCAATTAAGGATTTAAAATCAGCTCTTACATAATTACCATTTACTGCTGTAAAATGTTGATCTTGTAAATATGCATCAACTTGTTCTTTTATAAATTCTTTATTATCTGTAAACACAGTAGCATATGTATTCCAGTTACCTATATTTGTAAAACCTGGTCCTACATTTTTAGTTGCTGCTGGATTTCTTAAATAGTGTCTACCAAAATATCCGTCAGTGTTACCAGTTAAAGGATTTACATACGGAACGCCGTTATCAACAGTAGCAACATTAAACGATAACAAAGCGCCGCCGCCACCGCCTAGTGCAGAATCAGGTATACTAATTGTATCTCCCACTCTCCAGTTCTTTCCAGAGTCTGTAACTGTAACTGTTGCTGCACCGTCTGGTGCGACAACTACTGTAAAGATCGCATCTTCGCCATATCCTAAGGTTGTATATAAAGTAGAATCAACTGTATATGTACCTGGAGTTCTACTAGCATCTGCGCCATCATTAACAAATGTACCTATAGTACCTATGTTAGATATACCTATAACTAATCCATCAAATTCATTATCTCTATAATAGAATAAATCTGCAAGTGGTGATTGTGATACTCTATCTTTAGGACGTATAATACTTCTTCTAAATTCATTACCTACAATAGATACATTCGGCGGAACTCTTATTGGATAGTCTTCGTTATAAATTCCTGATTCGATTATAATCGATATTTGCTTCTCTTGCACTTGGTTACCGTATTCTAATTCTTCATCAGGTAAAAAGTCAATTGGTTCATATAATTCAACTAGAGCAAAATCAAACGGGTCACTGTTTCCAGCATCTTCTTCTCTTACATAATCAATAATACGTCCTAGAGCACCACTTGTTTTACCTCTAATAAGTTTACCTGGAATGATATCTGTATTAGTAGGATCTGCCTGATCAACTCTTGACGATGTACCTTGATCAATGTTAATTTTATAATCTGTAGAACCGTCAATTATTTGAGGAGCAGAAAAAACACCATTCTGTACAATAGCAAGTATAACATCAAATTTATCAGAAATTGCTGCTACAGCAAGGTTATCAGGTTCGTAATTTGTGTCTATAACTTGGTCAACACGACTTTGTGTTGGAAGCGGAACTGCTACATTATTAACAATATATTGTGTAACAAGTTGTTTTAGGTATTGCATTGCTGCTACAGTTTGAATCAACTGTTCACCTACCGCTCTCTTACCACTAGACGTGCTATAATATCTAAGTCCTGCTTGTCTTGAAAGGAAGTTAGCAGTATTACCTCTTAGAATATCTAGCCCAATACTATCTAGTATTAAACCAACGTCAAGTTCACATCTTGCTCTATCATAATTAAATGCAGGAAACTGTGCATCAGTATACGCTATAACTTCTTTTTGTAAAAATAGTTTATTCTTTTCTAGTAATACTCTTGCATCAGCTCTATCTGCTACCGGTGATTGCATACCTGCGTTTAGAACAGTTGCGGCATTTTCAAAATTATTATATGTAATAGTTTGCATATACGGACCCGGCTCTCTAGGAGCAGCAATCATAATTTCCTCAGCTTTTCTACATGCTGCATTGACAGATCTAAAGGCTAGTTGTAAACTAGATCCTTCTTTGCCGTTTGGTGTGTTTTTTTGTAAATCGTCGCCTTGCTCACTAACATAAATGTTAACTTGGCTTTCGCCTGATAGTTGATCTACGTATAATTTTGTTGCTGCTTGTAGGTCATCTTGTCCGTTAGGAATACCTACACCTTTGAATGATCCAGGATGGTCAGAAAGGAATAATGCTCCGTCCATCGAATCACCTTGTCTACGTACTGCTGACTTTCTTGGAATAGCAACACTCTTTAACCAGTTACCTGGTAAGGTTGCATCATAGTCTTGGTCTACAAGAGTTAATGTGCCAGTGCCTGTAGTAAGAATATATCTAGTGCCGCCTGTTTGTGCATCATTTTGTGTAGGATGAACTGTAAGTGTGTTTTCATCCTTAACTCCAATAAAATAAACTGCGCCCTGTGTAAGGGTACCACCGGCGCCTGTTGTAGAATTTAGAAATGTTGGCATATCACCAGTACTAGAGAATACCCAGCCTGATCCTGTATAGTTATCTGCTAATCCGTGTGCTGTAACAGTTAAGTCACCGCGTAAGTCACCAGCACCTACTGTTATTGTATCAACTGCTATTGTATATTGCGAAACTGTTGTAGGTTCGTCTGCAAGTCTTAAACCACCTATAGTAAGTTTAGGTTCGTAAGTAGCATCCGCATAACGTTTATTAATCGCCAAGTCGTCAATTGTAAAATTAGCGCCATGAATACCATTAAGAAGTGTTACTGCATCTTCTGATACGTCTATGTTTCCTATAGCAAAACCGCCGCCGTCTAACGGGCCACCTAGTGTAGGACTTGTGTCTAACTCAACATTAGAACTTGCAACACTAATTACTACTTCACCATCTTGATCGAAACTAAATGCTACTGAACCATTACTAGTTAAGCTTCTAAGTTCTAGAGCATTACCTGCTGGATTGACTACCGGAATCTTAGTTTCATTACCTAGTAATGTGTTAGGTGTATCTGTAAGATCCACAAATCCAATTTGCCCCCCGATGCCAAATACGGCATACAGTTCCTCAAAATTTTCATTTACCTTCTTAAAACTTTCACGTATACTATCACCAGTACCGTCATTACCCTCGGTACCAATATCTACCTGTTGCTTGGCCATAATGTGCCCCCTTTAATTTTTTACAGTTGCGGTATATTCTCCAAGTCAAAATTTACACTTACGCCGCATCCACACGATGATTTAGCGTTAGGATTGTTAATTTCAAAGTTAGATCCTACTAGACTAGTTACATAGTCTACTTCAGTACCTATCAAAAACATCATACTATCGACTCCAATGATAAAATTATAATTATTTTCAGTTTTTATAACTTCGTCGTCTTCGTCCACATCAGATGGTAATTTGACAGTGCCCCATTCGTATTCAAACCCTGCGCATCCTCCGCCTTTGATGTTAAGGCTTATTCCGTAACAATCGTTTTCGTCACATAATTTTTCAATTTGTGCTTGTGCAGATGGTGTTAGTGTACATATTGACATTGCTATTCCTCACTATTATTTATGGCTATTTTTTATAATCTTAATGTAAATATACTTATGTATTTAGGTGAGACACAGAAAAAAACTACTCATGTTCGTAAAAGTAAAAACGGAACAGAACACACATACTACCGCCATAAGACGCTGATTTTATTAAGATGTGATAATTGTGCTGTAGAATTTACTAGAGAACGAGGAACAATGGACCCTAAAAGACTTAGTAATAACTACTTCCACGTGTGCATTAACTGTGATAGTAAAAAGTTTGCACAAAAAAAGGGTGTAGAAAAAAAGCAAGTCTGGAACATGAGTGCTAGTTCAGACTTGCCAATAGGTAGATTTTAGTTGCGGTATATTGTATAAGCACCGTATACAATTGCAGCGTATGCAATTAATTTTGCAAAAGGTGAAAATATAATTATACAAGCACCTGCTGCAATCATTAAAGCACCATCGATGCTAGAACGTTCTTCTAATCTATCTTTAATCCATTTCTTTATCATTTTAGGTTCTCCTATGGCTAACTATATTTAATACAATTTCTCAAAGGAGTAAAGAAAATGTTAACATGGTTGGGAAAACTACTAGGCATTACACCAGCTGATGCACCAAGCGAACCAATGCCGGTTCCGACACCAGCACCAGCACCAGCACCAAAGCCTAAGGCTGAAAAGAAACCAGCGGCTAAAAAAGCAGCACCAAAGGCAAAAGCAGAAGCAAAGCCTAAGGCTGAAAAGAAACCAGCGGCAGCAGTTAAAAAACCAGCGGCTAAAAAAGCAGCAAAGAAAGATGACGGTTTAGACGTAATGAATAAACGTGATCTTCTAGCCCTTGCTAAGGAAAAGGGTGTTAAAGCCAATGCCAGTATGAACAAAGATGCTGTTATTAAGGCAATTAGGTCCGCTTAATTAAGTTTCTAATAGTAGTCAGTTCTGACTCTTGGCGAGTAGTCTTACGTTCTAATACGTTAATGGCTGCTCGCATTTTTTTCTGTTGATCCTCAAGGCTACGCACATATGCTTGTGTTGGTATCTCTTGTGTGGATCCATCTTCTGCAATAATTTTATAAGAATCAGCGCCCTGCGCTCTAAGGCCGCCAGTAACTCTGTTTGGGTTTTTATCCGAGGACGGTGTCTCTAGTGTCTTGCTCTTCCGACCGTACATGCTGCTCAAGTAATTGCTCATTATCTTTTCCTTCATTGTATTTATAAAGGCCAATGCTTGCTAAGTTCTTACATTTGGATTCTACCATAATGTCAGCGTAGGGTAAAAATCTTAATGCCCAATCATTAACCGCAGTATTCCACATGTAGTCACTGTGTGCTCGCATCTTTGCTTTCTTGTAGCCTTGCTCTAGCAATGCTTGAAAGTCAGGCTTTGTGTCTGGACGTTGATCAACAAGACAGTCTTCACGGCTTACACTGTAATGTATTGCAGGACGCACGCCACGCCAACTGTTAATGATTCTCTTAAATCTATCATCTGTTGGTTCAATATATTCGCCTCCACTATTACACCAGTGGTGATGAATGTCTAGAACCAACGCCACATCTTTCTCCAAACACAAGGATGCATCGATTCCCCATTTGTTTTCGTCGTTCTCGATAGTGATACAATTACGGGCTTCGGGGGTGAGTCGTTTAAGTGCGGCTTGGATACCGGCTGGACCTTTTCTACCGGAGATGTGGACGTTGCACTTGAAGTCTTGGAACTGTTTACCGTAGCCCATGTACCGTGCAACATTGATATGATACTCAAATTCCTCAATTGACCGCTCTACGATTTCTTCACTATCTGAAGCAAGGACTGTAAATTGGCCTGGGTGCATGGAGAGTCGAACATCGAGTCTTCTTGCTTCGTCTCCAACTTTTGCGAATTCTCTTTCGCAGTATGCCACCACATCAGGGCGCTGCCAAAAATAGCTCCAGTCACGCTGGGTATAAACAGGAAGCACATCGCTACCCAATCGGACCATACGAAGACCTGGTTCAAGAGATCCAACATACTGAATCAACCTTTTGTATGACGCAATGTTATGGACCATAATGTCCCACAAGCGTTCTTCAGCAACAGTCTTAGTTTGACGGTTAAGCCATTGAACTGTTGTGCTTCGAGTATTTAGCGGACGTTGTAGGTCCTCTAAAATTTGTTTCTTAGCACTTTGATTAGGGTGCATGTATTTGCAAGCAAATCCGATACGCTTAATCATTAAGTTCTTCCCATTCGATTAACTTTACAGTGTAGTCAGCACAGTTCCAATTTGCTGCTGGACCATATTTCATTTTAGTTTTAGAAATTGCAGTTTCTGCGGAGTCTGCATACTCGTAACCTAAAAAAGTAAGGTTAGCATATACTTGAAATGTTCTAGTCATCTATTTTTGCCTGTCCTGTCATAGTTTCTACAATTATAAAAAGCATAGTCAACACTTATAATATAGCCATAACCTTGGGATGTCAAGTGTTTATACCACCAAATGAAATCTTTTATACTATTCAACAAACTCACTTTTATGCACTCCGTTAATTATATCATCTAGTGGTAAAATTGTAATAGTCGATTGCATTCTATCTGTATCATAAAATTCCATTGCTTCTTCGGCTGCTGTATCTGCTAGTTCTCGTGTACTGTAAACACCTACAAGTTTGTGCGGTGTTTCAGATTGTATAGGGATTAGTTGTACTATGAATATATTAGTTGTCATTTCCAATTCTCCTTTACCCAAGGGTCGTGACAGTTATGAGGATTAGGATCTCCGTGAAATACAGCAATACTATTTCCAGGATCAATATTAGGAGTTCCTATATTAGGAAAGTTTCTGCCACCGTTTGTTTTATCTAAGACAAGTCTTGGATTACCACGCATTTCCCATTTGTAACTTCTGATCCATTCATCTGGCCAAAAATCGTATCCTGAAGTGATTTTATGTTTCATCCAGTCCTGGTCACCATGCCATCGTTTTGAATTTGTTTTGATATCTTTTATGAAATCAGTATATACATGTGTGTGTTGTCCAGTTTCTAATCTAAACACACTAGAATTAAATTTTTTATAATCATGTATACGCATACGGTTAAAGTCTCTAATAATACAGAATTCACCTGGCTTGTATGTAAAAAGTTTATCTATATTGTCAAACACAATCATATCTAAATCTAAGAACAATAATGTACCTTGTACTTCTAATTCAGGATTAAAAAAGAATGGCTTGTACCACCATCCTTGTACATGTTTATTAACAGGTAAAGGTATAGTTTTTATGTTAGGATCAATATCAGTTGAATCTTCTGTAAAACATACAAAGTTATAATTAATTGTAAGATTACGTTTAACCATATTATAAAGATTATTTACATATTGTGCTGAATATTTTTTACCATATTTTAGACAACATACGTATCTTGGATTACTCATCAATAAACCTTGTTTTAGTCCATGTAAAGGGAGTAAAGATAGCACTGTTCGCGCCGTGTTCAGAACATTCTACAGACTCGACCCAACAGCGTCCATGTGACATTTCTTTTACTAGATTGTCAGCAAAGCGCCATGCATGTTCTGCAAACTTTTCTGCGCCGACACCATCTAGTTGTGTAATTTGTGCAAGACCTTTTGTTTCAAGTTCGAGCAAATCATCCTTCATTGGATCATTGATATCAATTACTGTCTTGTGATCAAACGTATCTTCAAGCCATTCTTTCAGTGATTTTAATCCACCAAAGTCTACGCCCCAATTGCGATGGTCTAAATCATTACATCCAAATGTAAATTTAAATGCTAGACTATAACCATGTAAAAATCTGCAATGTGAATGATCTGCGTGTGGCTGTCTAAATACTGCTGATAGGCCAATGTTATGGCCATATGTTTTTGTTGAATAATAGTTTCCCATTTGTTTCTCCTCGGCTACTGGAGTGTGCGGAATATTTATAGTGGGATCGAACACTAAAAGACCACTGTTAATATAAAAATATTATATACTATATAGCACATCATGTCAAGCTCTAATTAACTTTAGATTGAATAAATACAGTAGACGTAACCGTGAGGAGTAGCGAAATGCCAGCAGCATTTTATGATTTTTTTAGAAAAATAAATTTGAAATATATAGATGGATCATCAGTTATACAACCTGATTTTTCAGTTGAAGCAGATTCAACAGTAGACGAACTTAATATTATAAGAGGAGCAGGTGTTAACTTTGGTTCATCAGATCCAGACTCATTTAAGATTGATGTAGAATATGATTTAAGTGTACCGTTAGGAACTACTGCTGTTAGATTAACAGACATAAACAATAACGTATCTGACTTAAATTTTGTTGCTGGTAACAACATTACACTCACAAGAGTTGATGCAAATAATTTACGAATTGATAGTGCTGACTTAACAATTGTTGTTAATGCAATATCAACAGCAAATCCTAGTTTAATTACAACTGCTACACCACACGGATTATTAGACGGCGCTGTTGTAACATTTGCTGATACAGGTATTGTTACATTAGATGATAATCAATTTTATGCTGACGTTTCGAACACAACACAATTTACAATCTATACTGATTCAGGACTAACTACTCCAGTTGACGGATCAGGATTTTCATATACAAGTGGCGGTAGTATCCAAGTTGAATCAGTTGATACATTAAGTATCTTGCTTGACGTTAATATTCCTAACTCGCAAGATAACGATATTTTAAACTATAATGCTACTGAATCTAAATGGGAAAATACAAGCACGCCTACATTTGGTACTGCTACAGCAACTACAGGATTTATTGGTAATATTGACGGTAATCTTACTGGTGGAATTATAAGCGAAAACACTGCTTCAACTATATTAGATACAACTGCTGCAACTGCTATGTATACAGGTGATGTCACAGGTAGAGCAGATACAGCAGATGCTTGGCACACAGCAAGAACATTTAGTTTTGGCGGTGGTGATGTATCGGGATTCTTTACTACAGACGGTAGTGCTGATATTAATAATATACAACTTACTATTGGTGCTAACTCTGTACTATTAGGTACAGATACAGTCGGCCAATATGCTAAAAGATTAGCAGTAAGCGGCGTAGGGCTGTCAGCAACAACACCAGAAACTGATGACGCAACAGAATATACAATTACATCAAACGCAACTAATGCCGCTACAGCTGACACTATTGTATCAAGAGACGCAAACAGCGACTTTGCAGCCAATATGATTACTTCAGACCTAACTGGTGACGTAATTGGTAACGTTGACGGTAATTTAACTGGCGGGGTTATAAGCGAAAATACATCAAGCACTATTCTAGATACTACAGGCGCTGTCGCAGTGTACACAGGCAATGTAACAGGCAACGCTGATACAGCATCAGCATTAAGTTCAGCCGTTACAGTGACGCTTACAGGCGATGTAGCAGGTACTGCAACCTTTACAAGTGCAGGTGATACAGCAAGTATTGCTGCTACTATACAAGCAGATAGTGTTGCATTAGGTACAGACACAACAGGTAACTATGTAAGAACTATCACAGGCACAGCAAATGAAATTGCTGTTGCAAATAGTGGCACAGAGGATGCAGATATTGTTTTAAGTTTACCAAGTGATGTTACTATTGCAAATGATCTAACAGTAACTAACAATTTAATTGTTTCACAAAATTTAACAGTAAGCGGCACTACAACTACAGTTAACTCAAATGAAGTTAATATAGGTGATAGTATAATATTACTAAACAGTGACGAAACAGGTACACCTAGTCAAAATGGCGGTATTGAAATAGAGCGTGGCACTTCTGACAACGCAAGATTTATTTGGGACGAAACAAACGATACATGGTCTCCACAATTATTTAACACGACTTGGCAGAATACAACACTTACCGCAAGTGAGTTTATAGGCCCACTTACTGGTGCTGTTACAGGTAATGCTGATACTGCTTCTAAATGGCAAACTGCACGAAGTGTTAACTTCGGTACAGGAGATGTAAGTGGTTCATTCACTATAGATGGCGATAACGATATCAATGATATCGTACTTACAGTTGCAGATAATAGTCACAATCATGTTTCTACAAACATCTCTGACTTCCAAGAAGCGGTAACAGACACAGTTGGTGCTATGGTAAGTGCTAACACAGAAAGTGGCGGTATTGATGTATCATTTGACGATGCTACTGACAAGTTAAATTTCCAACTTAGTACTGTTAATTTAACATTGACTAATACAGTTGGTGTAGGTGTTACTGGAAGTGCAACTATTGATCTTTCAGAATCGACTATTAATTTAGAAACTGAATTTAATGGGCAACTACCACTAGGTACAAGCACTTCAGGAAATTACGTAGAAGACTTTTCAGTTACATCAGGTACAGGTATTAGCGTAACAGGTGAATCGCCTGCTGCTGAAGGTAATAATATAACTATTGCTGGTATCGATGCAACTAATACAGTAAAAGGTGTTGCAAGTTTTGATGCAACAGACTTCCTTGTTTCAAGTGGTGCAGTTTCTCTTGTACACGAAGCAGTTGAAGATATTGTAGGTGAAATGGTTTCAGGTAACACCGAAGGCGGTATATCTGTAACATATGACGATACTGCTAACAAACTTAATTTTGACGTAAACAATACTAGACTTATATTTACAATGGGCGGTGCTACAGTTGCAGACGAAGTTGTTTCTCCGGGTGTTGATACTACTATTGCTATTGCAAGATCACCAACTATTACAGTGAGCGGCGCAGTAGCAGGTACAGTTGAACTTACTAACTTAGGTAGTGCATCTCTATCAACTACAATGACATCAAATCTAGATGATATAAATGATGTAAATGTAACTAATCCTACTGATGGATATTTCTTACAATGGAATAATAGTGCTGGAGAATTCCAACTTGCTGCCGTTGGCGGCGTTAGTGTACCTACACTAGATGATGTTTTAACACAAGGCGCTACAAGCGCTATAACAACTACACTTTCAAATACAACAAGCGGTGGTTCAGGCGCAGGCTTAGTAGTAGAAGAAATAAGTGCCACTGGCACCGAAGTTAATTTTACTAAAAACATAGATGCTGGATCTAACAATGTTACTGCTACACAATTTATAGGCGAACATAGAGGTGATGTTGCTCAAGCAGACGGAACTACAATCATAGACGCCACAGCAGGCACAATGGATTGGACAAAACTAGCAAATGTTCCAACTCCGGTATATGCTGTAGTATCTTGTGGTACTAGTGCATTTGGTGTAGTTGAGCGCAATGGCGGTACTGTTGATACTATACCGTTTGACACAGTTGATAGCCAAAACAGTACAGATTTTGATACAAGCACCTATACATATACTACTCCAGTTGCTGGGGTTTATAGAGTAATGATGAATGTTTATACAAAAGGGGTTGTTGCAGACGGCGGTACATTTACTGGAAACGATACTGAGTATTTTATTAGAACACAGGAAAGCGGTCAAAGTTCAGTTGATCAGTCAGATGGGCCTGTAAACAGTACAGCACAAAGTTTCTCAAGTAAAGAATGGATTTTAAGTTTAGGTGCTAGTTGTACAATCAAAGCATTATTTAAAGGACAGATCTACGAAAGATCACAAATGACAATTACTAAATTATTCTAATTTGTCAACGTCTTTTTTAATTTCTTTAATGGAAGCAGTAACAATTTTTAATTTTGTTTCTGCTTCCTTTAGCAGTTTACTCATTTTGTAAATAGACCAAGTGCTCCAAAACCACCAATACACACAAGAAGAAAAGAACATAGTTGCTATTGCTACATAGACCCAGTCAGTATAATTAAAAAAGTGTGCTATTGCTATTGCTCCAAGTGCTATCATTGGAGCAATTCTTGCTAAAATTCCCCAAAATTTAGACTGCGATAAAATTTTTTTATTTAGAAATTTGCCCAAACTGCTTCCACTCTCCAGGATTTCCTGTTCGCGTACAAATCCAACCTACCCATCCTGTTGGGTTTGGGTTGTCATTCCACACAATATCTCCCTTGTTCCAATGACCGGTTCTCGGCCAATCATCAGCAGACGCCATTTTCTTATTTTGAAATTTAATCGGGCCAGCGGATGTAATATCACAATCTGGTGTAACATTAATTCCTAGTTTACCCTTTACTACTGTGTCAGTGTTGGCATCAGAACCGATAATAATATTACCTGCATCAGCAATACTAATACGGGCAACATTATCTGTAATAATATCTAGTTTACCTGCTGTAAAATTACCCATCTTAGTCATATCAGGATCTTCAACATCAACAATAAAATTATTGTATACGCTGGCAACTGCAAAACTTCCACTTGGCTCTTCAACACCAATACCTAATCTATTTGACACTGGGTTATAGAAAACAAAATCGTCAATTGATAGAGATCCAGTAGTTCTTAGATTTCTTAAAACGCCTACAGTTTGTAGTTTACTTTCTTTGACACTAGAACCTAGTGTTTTCTTTGAAAGCACTTCGATACCTTCGATCTTATATGTTCTGTCTGTATATAGATCTATATTTTCTGAACTCCAAAAAGTTTCTGATTCTTGTCTAAATATAAATTGTTTAGTTGAACCAACACCGGCCCAGTTAAGACCACTACCAGTTAAGCTACCATTTTCTTTTGGATAAAATACAAGCGGCGACGAGCGCTCCATTCTTGTGTCAGCAACTAATTCTTCAGTGTGAATTTTAGTTGCAGTTATTTCACCTGTTACAAATAAATTTTCATCGACTACAACGTTTTTGTTAACTTGCAATCCTTCGGTAACAGTAGTTTTAGGTAATTGTAAATCATCACTTACAATACGCTTTGTCTTTACAGCATCAGTAAGTATTCCTGCATCAGTAATTACAAGTTTTGTTCTTTTTGCATCATCTTTAATACCAGCACTTTCAAACCCTCTGATAACTCCGCCCATAATTAAATTTCCTGAAAGCGCTCTATCAGGTATTTGATTATAGTCTATATTAAGTTCAGATATTTTAGCATCAACACTATTGTTTATTCTATTTTCTAGATCAGATAAATCAATGTCTACATCACCTGTAACTTTTAAGTTACCATTAAGTACTACATTGCCGTTAATAGCAGGTGCGTGTATAGCGTCTGTATAGATGCCTTCATTTCTTATAGTAAGAGCAGTTCGATCTGCAAGATCTTTTACACCTTCACTTTCAAACTTACTAATTTTTCCGCCAAGTATAGCATCACCGCTTATACTGTTAGCTTTGATTTTAGGACCTTGGCTAATGGCTTCTACAAGTCCATCAATTGCGCCAAGGCCATCTTTTAATTTATCTAATTCTGATCTATACTGGTCCATACAGTATTTATCAGGACACCTTCAGTAATATAGTATCCGGATTAAAACGACCATTAAGTTTTGTATCTGTAGTAGGTATCTCATCTAAGAATTTACGCAGAGCTACTTTACCTGCGCTCTTAAACTCTTTTAATTGGTCTATAGGCTTGCGTAGCGTCTTCTGTATGCTTCGTTTCTCATCGAAGAACTGTAGTGTAGTGCCTTTTACTTGAAGCGTACAAGCGTCTTCTGCAACGTACTTACCTAACTTACGTGTTTTAACATTAAACACCCACAACTCTGTAGCACCAATGATAGTGCTTGGATCGATACTTGCAAGTTTATACTTGTCATCTGTTTGTAGGAACTTAATTTTTTCTACAAGTTTTGTTGCACTTTTTGCTTTAGGCTTACGTGTCTTACGTGTTGCTTTTGCACTTTCGATAATATAGTCTAGTGCTGCTTGAAGCTCTTCGATAGCAATTGTATAGTTTTTAATATCTTTCTTCTTGACATGTGTATAGCCTTCTTTCAACTGGGCCCACTGGTCTTGCTCATGCTCGTCCATCTTTTTAAGTTGTCCGGCTGTAGGCATGCGCTCTAAGTCTTGAAAGTCCTGTAGTGCATCATTGTAAAACTTTTTCATTTTACGTGCGTGAGCTTGTGTTACACCTTTTTTAGTAAAGTGTGATTTAAAGTCAAAGCCTTTAGGATTAAAGTTATCGCTATCAGTAATAAATCCATCTAACCACTCATCAATATCATCTGCTGCTTCTTGTGCTTGCTCAAAGATACGTTCTTGTATTGTAGGCACGTATACGTTCTTTTTTGCTGTTTCTTCTGCTTTGACTTCTTTTACAATAAGAGCACCTTCTTCAGCAAGTGAGTCGATCCATACATCAAGTTTACCTGCATAGTCAGGATGAATAATTTCTGGGTTGTTCAACGTAAGATGGACAACAGTGGCCCAATGACTCTTCCCGTCAATTTTCCAATTTGGTAGATTATTAATAGCCGCGACTGTTTTCTTATCATAGTTGTCTTTAATATACTCACGTACTTTGGCTCCCCATGATTTAGATTCCATTAAGTAGTGTATATGATACTGCGCTTTAGTCCAACTAGTAAGTGGAACTGCATCCCATTCATTACCACGACGCTTTGCACGTACTGGTTTTTTCTTAACTTTAACGCCTGCTACTTTTGCCATTGAAATACCCTTCTCTGCTAACTTATATACACTATATATTCAGAAGTAAAGTATGTCAACCTATTCTAGCATGATTTTTAATGTTTTGTCGCCGTCCTGGAATGACAATGTTATATTTGTAACATTTTCGTTTACATATGCTCTACCAACTCTGTCGATAATTTCTAATCTGTCAATGTTAAATATCTTTTGGTAGTCTTCATTGGCTGCTACATCCGGCATTGCATCTCTAAGATGATCAATCGCAGATACAGATGGCTGCGGTGCTGTTTGTTGCAGTATTGATTCGGGAGGTAAGTGTTGCTCTTTCTCTAATCCAGGAATTTCAATATCTGCAAACTGTTCCATTAATATTCTTCTTGCTTCACTCATTGATTAATAAACCTTTCATCAAATTGTTCTATAAAAGAAACATAATCTTGTTTGTACTCAAAAAGATACGTATCTTCGTATACGTTTGAGTATTTTAACAAATCCCATTGTTGTTTGAACAACTGGGTTTTACACCATTCGATGCCGGCGTTTCGAAGATCCGAATGCAGCCTTACCGAATGATAATTTCCATTTCGTTGCCAGCGTTTTTTGTATTCAAATATCTCTATCGGTGTCATATTCTACTACCTGTACGAAATTTTTTCTTTTGCCTTCTTTCAACCAAATCTCTGCTGCTTTCCATGCTTCTTGTTCTGTATCATAAAGCATAGGTTGCAGTTCAAACATAGTACCTTGTTCTTCCGTTACAAAGATCCAGTCGTCCGCTGCTAATTGTATTCTGATTGCATATTTCATTTTACTTTATGATTGCCTCTTAATTTAAAATTACAAATATTATACAGTCAAATAGTAACTATGTCAACTAAAACGTGTTCTTACTGCTTCGATAAATTGATGTACTCTAATTTCAGGAGTGTTTTTGTTTATGCCGTGTCCAAGCCCACATACCCAGCCTGTTCGATCCATGCCTTCCATCTGATCTAAAAACTCATTTAACTTTCGTTTGAATCTATCTTCTGGAAGTAGCATAAAGTTTTCATCAAAATTACCTTGAATGAATCCTCTGTTTAAATTCTGTGTAGCATGTTCCATACTGATTACACTGTCGATTCCAACGCCGCCCCAGTCTTTATCTAGCACAAGTCCACATATGTCAGTTGGTAATCCACGGCAATAGTAACCTACATTAGGACTTACCATATCATCTAGCATATGAGTATATTCTTCACGAAGGAATGTTCTACCAATTGTTTGCAGTCCACTATCCATTATCATGACTTTTTCAGCACCGGCATCTAGTTGTAATTTAATATTTTCTTTTAGCAACGGAAATATTACTTCTTTTAAGAAGTACTTTTTAAAATCAATATGACTATCTGGACTTAGTCCGTATTGTAATACACTCCACGGCCCGCCAACAAATCCGATTAAACTTTTGTTGTTTGGAAGTACTTCTCTAGTTGCCTTTATAGCATCAGATTGAAATGACATAAAGTCTATTGCTGCTTCCCAATCCCAATATTCTTGATAATTGTGTTTATCTATTTTTGTGTTAAACTTTGGACCTGGATTAAATTCTAATTCTAAGCCTAGACCTTCTAGTACAAAAAGTATATCACTAAACAATATTGCTAGATCATAATCAAAGTCAGCAACAGGACCTCGAGCAACCTCAGCCGCTAGTTCTGGCTGTTTACAAAGTTCTTCAAAAGTATACTTTTGTTTTAGATCTTGATAGTGGCTATGATAACGCCCAGCCTGTCTCATTATCCAGATAGGTGGTGTTGGTTGTTCGATTCGATTACAGGCATTTTGGAAAAGTTTGTTCATACTACTATATATCAAAAGGTAGAGAATTAAGTTAATATTTTTGGTTAATCTAGGTTTCCATAGTAACGATCATACACGTCATCGATGTTCACTGGAATATAATCAACCTGTTCAACACTTACGCAAAAATAAGGTCCTAGCGGTGAAGGATTTGAATGAATATGTCCATGTACATTAAGAATGTCTTCATCGCCCCATCTATGCGATTCAGCTAACTGCTGTTCATGAACAGGAATATGACTCAACAACATTCCTGGTAAATGTTTCCAAAAAAGTATTTCTTTAAAAAATGGTAACATGTGTTTTGGATTGTCGTGATTACCTAAGATAAGATGTTTCTTGCCAGGCAGTTTTACAAAGTTCTTTTCCATCCAGTCAACTTTGTCCGTGCCAAACATCACATCACCCAAATGATAAATTGTATCTTCAGGTTTTACAGTTTGACTCCACATATCCATCATATATTCGTTCATATGTTCTACATCAGTAAATCCATCTCTTGGAGGCTTTCCAGCGTAATCTTTAAACGTGAGAATTGCTGCATGATTAAAGTGCGTATCACTTATTACATATGTATTTGCCATAATTCCCTCCACTGTGCTATAGTAGCATAGTATTTACTTAATGTCAAGAAGTTTTTGGTCTTGGTGGCAGGATTTGAACCTGCGATCTCTTGCACCCAAAGCAAGCGCCTTACCAGACTAGGCCACACCAAGATTGGCACCGGAGTAGGGATTCGAACCCTATAAGCTCACGCACTGGTTTTGGAGACCAGCATACCTCTCCAACTGTATCGCTCCGGCATATAAACTTTTTTTAAAACTACACTATCTTTAGCCCTTTCGAGGCCTCTGTCTCTGCAACGACACCTTATTGCAGTAAGGTGTAGTGTAGTTATAAAAAAAGCCCCTAACAAATTTAATGCTAGGGGCTGTTGGAATAACTTTTTTATAAAGTCATGTTAGAACAACCCCTACAATGTCGGGCACCACCAATTAATAAATGTTACTGTTCTAATCATCTTCTTATTCTTTCTTTGCTATGTAATTACTATACTACATTTATTTAGTGTTGTCAACCATTAATCTTGTCTTTTTCCGACACCATAGTCAATTACAACTGGAAAGCGTGGAACGCCGTCATTGCTGTACTCAAAGAATCTGCAAGTTACCCAAGTAGGCTTTTCTTCTGCTTCGAGCAGTTCTTTTAGTTTCGCTTGACTACCACGTACTCCGCTACCAAACTGTGTGCCA
>Ga0208427_1000039_pt1 | contig 48163 bp, 64 predicted proteins | sample DEB08_DNA_FD_184532 | JGI IMG/M metagenome (GOLD analysis project Ga0208427, IMG submission 184532) | Aqueous microbial communities from the Delaware River and Bay under freshwater to marine salinity gradient to study organic matter... | ecosystem: Environmental > Aquatic > Marine > Coastal ...
CCCACACCCGATTCCGAACTGATTGAACCAAAGATTGTTTATGTGGAGGATGAAGATGGCTGAACAACGAGGCGGTATGCGTCGTCCACAAAACCCTGCTCCTGTGTCCGGTCCAGGTCGTTTGTCCCAGCGCACCGATGGTGGGCCGCAGCAAGTTCAGGCAGAAATGTCAGGTATGCCCTACGGAGAAAATCAAGAGTTTGAGGCCATTCAAGCGTCGGCTCCGATGAAGGCTACACCGGCTGCGCGTGCACCTAAAGGTCCAGAGCCGAAGCCTCCTGCGTCTTTGTTTTCGCCTACGCAACGACCTGACGAGCCTGTAACTTCTGGTGCAAGTTTTGGTCCTGGTGATACGCCACGGCAAGCAGGGTTTCAAGATGCTTACGATAGCGATATGGAAACTTTATTGCAGTATTTACCTGACCTTGAAGCAGCACTTAACTTTGAGAACACCCCGAAAACTTTCCGCTATCTAGTTAGTTACTTGCGGAACGTATGAGGGGTAAGAAGCCGCAGTGGAAGCCTTTGACGTTTATTGATAACTTCAATGCTGCTGCTACTAAAATTGGTTACACCAATCTCCCAATGGCGTGGGGTTTGGCAAGCGTTCGCTGGGAAACAGTAGAAGATCGTGAAGCATTTTTAGATGCTCTAATAAACGTTAAGATGGGAAGTGAATGAGCGTACAGCCGGAGTATTTCGGTGGCACTCCCACATCCCCAACGGGCTACCGGAAACCTTCTAAATCAATTCTTCAAAGCATCATTGATGATGCTAAATCTAACCCTATCTTTGGTACTATTTCATCTGCTGTTGATTACGGATCAGACATTAACCTCGTTGGCGGGTTGATAAGTGCATTTACTGAATCAACATCATTCCAACCTGGCATTAAAGGTTTAGACGCATCTATGCGTGCAACCGCCAGCGGTGCAGACGCAGAAACAGCGACACAAATTGGGCAGCAAGCCGAAGAACTTGGTAAGCAGCAACAACTTGAGGCTAACAAAGGTATTGGTATCGGCCCGGTCGGTGTTTTTCTTGGGGCCACAGAGAAAGCCTGGTCGCACCTAGTAACCCGTCCACTAAGCACGGCTGCGTTAGTAACAGACCCAGACTCACCCCTGTACCAAGGTGATACCTTTACCAATGAACTTGGCGAAGAAATTGAACTTAAGCCAGGTTTCCAGTGGGATGACATTCGCAACGCCTGGAATAGAAGCGAGCAAGTTTCTTTTGGTCAGGCTACTGCTGCTAATAATCTTGCTCACGCAACGACTGGTCTTGATTTTATTTACGATATTGGTGGCATAGGTAACTACGATCCTTGGTCGGAATACGACATGGCTAAGGCTCAAGAAAACCCTTACTACCGTTTCATTACAGGAGCCACCGATTTTGGACTAGAAGTAGTAGTTCCTCCCATTGCGCGGGTAGGCAGACTTGCCGCGATGGAAAAGTTGGGTTTACGCAACGCAGTTCTTTCGGCAGATGACATTGCCAAGAGAAGGACTGACTACGAGTTGCACAAGGAATGGCAAGAAACTGGCGGTCAGCAAGGGACTAGGACGACATTCGGTGACTACGTTGACGAGATTGCCGAGGAAACTAATGCGGTTCGCCTGAGGGAAAACCCTGCTGTCGCTAACAGTCACGGCGTAGACAAGTTTACTTTATCAACTATTCTTTCTAAAACCAGTGACAGAGACACGGTAGCGAACATTATGCTTGCTAACGTTGGTGACGTTCAGGCTCTCCGAGACTTGGCTGCCGCAGCACCTGACACTGTGTGGGCGCTGTCTGACATGAACTCTATTCTTAGAAGCGCCGATATTAACGGAGAAGTGTTTTCACCAAAAGGTGAAGCCCTGATAAAGACCAATCAGATTTTTGACTCAGCCTTGGCGCGTGACGAATACTTTACGGAACTTAAAAATCTTTTTACTACCACAATTGACGATGCTCTTTTTGTCCGAGGGCCGGGCAGCGCGTGGCTTCCTAGCCGAGGGGCACAGCCTTTACAGTTTATTGGGATTGATACACGTTTTTCTGTCGAAAAGATCCGCATAGGCAAAGGAAAGTTTGCTTACGCTACTCGTTCTGCTGACTACGCTGACGCGCCTCGGTGGGTACAGAAGGTTGCACAAACTACTCCTGGTGGACCTGTCACGACTTTCATTCAATGGGTTGGATCGCGTCAACCATTAGGTCACATAACAATGTCTGGTGCACGACCGGATGATATTTGGAGTGAACTTACTGCTCAGTTTGATTCTGTGCCAATGCTCCGCGGCAATAAGCAAATTGTCGTAGGAACCGAAATAGTCAATGGCATACCACAGGATATCACCATCCCAGCCTCCACTTATCGCGTTCAAATAATGGAGCAACTTCAAGAAGCAAAACGTGCTGGCAACCTTAAACAAGCGTATCAGCAAGTAGAAGATGTTCTCGTCGCAAATTTGGCTAGAACTTTAAATGTTGATAGTCAAGTTGCTGCTGCTTTTGTGCGCGGTTACCGGGAAAGAATGCAACGGGCCATTGATGATCTTAACGAGAACGGCGGCTATCTTTATGACGAAGCCGGTAGTCGAATAATAACTGACCCGGTTAGCCGTAGGCAACTTCTAGAATCTTTCCCGACTCTTCCTCTTGAGGAAGTTTACCGTGGCTTGAGGGATGAAGTTAGGCCTCGTATTGGGGCGGTAGATAACACAGCAACTCTTTTAACGTCAGTCTTTGATGCTGGCATGAAATTTTTCCGCACAAACGTTTTGTTCCGTCCTGGTTACACCGGCAAGAACGCTGCACTGGAGCCGCTGCTTGCCTCTTGGTTGGCTCATGGGACTATTTTAACGGATGAAGGCCTGGGCGCTACTCTTGGTAATTTTATTGCGAATAGACGGAACACAGGGGCACGCGCTGTTTATTTGCTAAACCTTGATAAAGTTATTAAGAACACAGTCCGAGCCGTCACTGGTAAGGGCGATAAGGTCAAAAGCGTAAAACAATTGCGTAATGAGTTGCGAGAACTTGTTCGGCAACGTCACGACGTTCAGGCCGTCATTGATGGCTTATTGATTGAGTTGGATAACCTGAGAGCCGGGAAATTGTCGGCTGTTCGCGCTCAACAAATTGAGCCTGAGTTAAAGGGTCGCCTCGTTGACGCTCAGTTGCGCTTGAATGCTATTGAGGACGCACTTGATGGTAAGGCTCCCGAATGGCGGCAAGTAGTCGAACCGGCGCGTTTGTCTACCGTCAGGCAAAAACTAATTGAGTACCGTGAGGCTGTTGCCACGGGGCAACTTGATGACGAGACGGTCAAACGTATTGATGACTTGCAGAAAGAGTACGACGATCTTGTTTCCCGCAAGGATACTGATTACACAGATCCAGCACGCGAGATTGAAATTCAACAGCAAGCAATGGAATACATTGACCAAAAGATTGCTGCTGCTCAACTTGCTTTAGGGCGCAGGCGGGAAGCAATTGCTGAAGTTAGTGGTATGCGAGGATACCGCGGCTCCGGTCAAGGCTACACTGACATTATTGTTGGTGGAGAAACCGTTAGGATTCCTTCTGCTTTTTCGGACAGGCAGTTTGATTACGGTCCTGGTTACAGGGCAGAAGCGTCTGTTGCTACCACAAACCGTCTAACTTACGATCCTTCATACCGAGCAGAGTATGAAATTAGCCGCTGGCAACGCACTGGTCAGCAGTCAATTGTTGAGCCTACCGACCCAGCGTATTGGGATGAAATCGCCAATGTTGCCAACCGCTACTTTAGGGGCGACGCTCTCATTCAACTGATCCTTGAGGGTAAAACTAGGGCAGAGTTGGCTGAATGGCTAGAATCAAAAGCAGGCAGAAAGTATCAAAAAAGCCTTAAGAAAAAGTATCTTGTAACGAAAGAACAGTACGACGATATCGCTCCGTCCTCTACAACGAGGATGCCGGGTAGTCGGGTAGACGAAACCTCTCCAGGTGTCTCCGATACTGTAGGCCCAGGTGACCCGGCGCGAAGATTGCCGTCTGAGCGTCAGCCGGTAGAGAGTCCAACAAGCAGCGTCCTCAACAGTGAGAAAGCAAGGCCACCACAAAAGCGTAAAGTCTTACTTTCTTCTACTACTGAACTTGACGAGGTTATTCGGATTGTTTATCAGTATTTCCCTGACGAGAAAGTGCGGCAGCAGATCGCTCGTCAAGAGGTTACTCCTGGTGAGTTGCAAGCGGCTCTTGGTGGTCGCCGCGATTTGAGTCGCATATCGGGTGATGATCTTTTGTTTATTCCTAAGTCAAGGATTGCTTTGGCTTACGAGAAGTTAAACCGAGGTCTTGACCGGGTTTGGCAGTTTATTGCTACCACGCCTGAGGATCGGATTGCTCGCTGGCCTTTCTACCAGCGTGAGTTTAAGAAGCAGATGCAGCAAAGGGCTGACGTTCTTGACGCTCAAGGTGTTAAACTTTCTGAATCTCAATTTGAGGCTATGCGTCAGGCTGCTCACCGGGCATCGTTGATTGAGTTGGAAAAAACTTTCTACAACATTCGACGGTACAATAACCCTGTTTACATGAGTAGGTTTTTACTTTCATTCCCTGGCGCGTTCTACAATAGCATTTATCGTTACGGTAGGTTCGCCATGAAAGAACCAGAGCGCGTATTTCAGACCGCGTTGTTCGCTAACGATATTCTATTGAACTTAGCGGTAGACGCTGACGGTAACCCCGTAGATGACCCGTCAAAAGCAGAGTACATTATTATTCCTGGCACGAAAAAAAATGCAACTGATACTGGTGCACGAATACCTGTAGCGTCTCTTGCAACCATAACTGTTAACGCTCCTGCGTTATCTTATGCAGCGTCTGCTTTGGTTTCGGAAATAACAAAAAGAAATCCAAAGACAGAAGAGATACTTAAAGAAAATTTGGGTCCAGTATACGAAGAAGTTTTTCCATACGGAATCAACAAAAACATTGCTGCTGGTTTCTTTGGCTCTTACCAAAAAGATCTTTACCGGGCGGCAAAAGGTCTTAGCGATGCAGACTTTATTCGCGCATCCGTTCAGATTTACGCCAACGACGTTGCTCAGTGGGAAAAGAACGGCGGGGTCGGTGAAGAACCAAACTACGATGACGCGGTAGAGAAAACCCGGGACTTTTACCTTAGCCGTGGTCGTAACAAGTTTGTGAATGCCTTCTCTATTAATCAACGAGTTCCAGGCCAATTGATGCGAGACGCTTGGTACAAAATTAGAAACCAGCACCCTGGTAACCCAGAAGAAGCCCGTAATGTTTATCTACAACAGTATGGGGATTGGGCACGCTGGTACACCTACTCTGGTACGGACTACAAGGCGTTCGTTCCGCCGACCCAAGATGCTTACCAAAGGATCTGGGTTGATTACCCTGACATTGCCAGGGATATGGCTAAAGACGAGAACTCTATAGAGTTTATTAATCTTCTTGCTTTGGGAACTGAGGGAGATTACAGCGCAGCGGTTGCTAATTACCTTCGTGATAATCCACTTCCAGGTGAGACTGAACCAGTGGCTACAATAAAAAGTGCTGGCAAGTTTGAGGCGATGGTTAAGAAAAACGATGGTTGGTCTTGGTACAACAAGCAGAAGATTAAGTTTGATGCTGAGATGAAACGGTTACGAACTCTGCGTGACGAGGCAGGCACTACGGAGGCTAAAGACCGTTTCCGTAACCAGATTGACCAGGCAGAGCGTAGTTGGAAATCGTGGCGTGACGATTATAAAGACATTAATCCAGCCTGGGGGATTGCTTTCGACGCTGACCGTAGTGGTAATGTTGCAAATCAGGCTGCTCGTCAACTACGAAACATTTTGAAGCATCCAAAGTTTTCCAAGAATGAAGGCAAGGAAGAACTGTGGCAGGATATTGCTTACTTCTTGGATAACAGGGATACAGCCCTTAAAGCACTAGAGGGACTTTCTAGTAAAGAAAAGAAAGTTGTTAAAGCGAATTTTGCTGAGTGGGTTCAAACGAACGTATTAGAAAATTCTCCTGGGTTTAATGAGGCGTGGCAAAGATACTTTGCTAAAGAGTGGGGTGTAGATAATGAGTCATAGGCCAGACCATGACGGAGGAGCGTGGACTCCACCTTCCGCTTCAGATTCCACTGGACTCAGGCCTATCAAGGGCGTGGGTGATCGTTCGGTAGTCCAGCCACCTAAGGTCCGAGGCGACGCACCTAACATTGAGGTTGGCCCAAACACGGGTGCTTGGTATCTTCGCCCTCAATCACGAGCGACTGAGGCGAAAGAGAATGTACCTTCTTCGTTTTATCGGTTCTACGATAAGAGCGAACTAGAGGCTGCTTACAGCGTTGACCTTAACGACAATGAACGTTTGTTGTTTGATATTGTTGCTGATGATATTGGTGGTCGTTACGGCGGTTCTGGTCAGGCATTATTCAGTAAGTACGTTACTCAGTCTGACCGCGAATCAAAGAGTGGAATACGAAAGTCACCTGTAGATATTCTTTTTGATGTTGCCATGAAGCGAGGCATTTTAGGCGATGATGGGGTCTTTGAGATTCCAGAAAAGTTTATGCCGGGAGCAGACGGAAAGAAGAAAGTTAAGGGTAAGTACACTGGCCCGGTTGCTACAACCACAATGGCTAATGAGCGTGACCTTCGCATGACAGCCGATGCCCTTGGCTCAGATATTTTTGGTAGAGCAGTCACTGATGAAGAGTTCCAGCGGGTTCTAAAAAAGGTACGTCAAGCAGAAAAAGAAGAGCCAACTGTTAGTCAAAGTGGCACGGCTTTTTCCACAAGTCAACCGGGTCTTAGTGCACAGGGTAGGCAAAACATTATGCGTGACGCGCTTGCTCAAGGTCCAGAGGCTGAAGAGTTCACTAAAGCAACTGACATGATGGGCTTCTTTTATGAGTGGCTTGAAGGGAGGCCAGGGTGACAGTTGATCCCGCAGACCTCAATCAAGACGGCAAGGTAACTAAAAAAGAAAAAAAGCGTTACGAGAATCAACAGCGTGAAGAGTTCCAGAATATGTGGGCAATATCTTACGCTTTGATTCAACAAGATCCACAGTTGCTTGAATGGTTTAATGGTCAAACACGCGAGTATTTAGCCAACCCTGAGGGCTTCAGTAAAGAAGCATTTTTTCTTGAGTTAAACCAGCAGCCATTTTCTCAAAAGTATTCATCTGTTGCTATCGCAGACATGGATTTTGAGGCTCGCTTCCCTGACGTTTGGAACCAGCAGATTACCGCAGAGGTTGAAAACCTCAGGGATCTTGCTATCCAAGCCGGTGCAGTTATGACCGACGAAGAACTGCGGGATCTTGTGGTTCGCAAGCGTCGCATGGGTTTGAGTGACGCTCAAGTCAACAACATTTTGTCTGACTTTATTGGCGCGGTTAACGGTGCTTACCGGGGCGAAGCGGGTAAGACAGCCGCAGGCATCTCAGAGTGGGGCCGCAGGAACAATGTTGATCTTTCTCAGGGCATGATAGACGGTTACCTTCAGCAAATTCAATCTGGTGACACGACAGAGTTTGATGTTTTGCAGGACTTGCGGAACACTTATCTTGCTAGTGCGTACCCTGCATGGTCGGATCGCATTCAAGCCGGTCAAGATATCTACGATATTTCTGCGCCGTACAGGGGTAAGATGGAAAGCCTTCTTGAGTTGGGTGCAGGCACGATAACGCTGGATGATCCACTTTTACAGTCTGGTTTGCAGGCTACTGGCCCTGACGGAAAGCCAATAATTAAACCTATTTATGAGTTTGAGCAGGACATAAGAAATGATCCTCGCTGGCAAACAACAGACAATGCTTATCAAACTTACGCAGAGAGCATGACTGGTCTGCTCAAAACGTTTGGATTCCGCTAATGGCTTTGAGTAAGAGACAGCGCGATCTTATTAATCAGCGCCTTGGAATGGCTCGTGCGCTTCAAGCAACTAACCCAGAGGCAGCACAGAACTATGCTCGGGCTGCTGTCAGCATTGCGGCCCGAGGGGGAAATGCATCTCAAGAGGCTGCCGTTAATAGGGCAGCAAACGCTATCGCTAGGCCACAAGTAACAGTACCGGCAGCACCAACACCAGCAACACCGCCACCACCACCGCCGGGAGGCGGAGGTGGCGGTACTGACCCCTTGCGAGGTGAAATTGATGACCTGAAAGGGCAGATTGCTGATCTTGTTTCTGCTCGTGACCAAGAGATAGCGGCAGAGCGAGAGGCAGCAAAAGCGTTCTTAACTGGAGTTCTTCGTGAGTACAACATGGAAGGGCTTGCAGACCAAGTTGACGAGTTGGTGCGAACATGGGGCAGAAACACTGCTGTTATTGCTGAAAAACTGAAGCAAACTGAACAATACAAGACTCGCTTTAAAGGTCTACTAGGTTTACAGCAAAGAGGCATCACTGATATTCGCAATGAAGCGGAGTATCTAAACCTTGAAACGCAGTATCGACAGGTATTCCGTGAGGCTGGGCTTCGTGACTATCTAGGTACTTCTGGTACTCAAACAGAATACGATGCCATAGCCAGCCTTGTCTCTGATTTTTCTTTGTCGGTGAATGAGGTCCGTGATCGCGTTACTGATGCTCAACGAGTTGTCGCGGAAACACCACAAGAAGTACGGGACAGTTTGCAACAGTTCTACGGCATTGATCCAGCACTACTGACGCAGTACGTCCTTGACCCAGAGAACACCACGACCCAGATCCAGCGTCGTGCTAACGCAGCCATTGTTGGTGGCTACGCACAGCGTGCCGGTTTGACGTTTGGTGCTGGTGTGTCTGAGCGTATTGGTGAGTTTGTTGGTGGTGGTGAGGACATTCGTGGCACTGCCATTGAGCCAATATTGACTGAGGTGTCCGATATTCAGAAGGCTACACGCCGACTGGCAGATATCGAAAAGACAACATTGACAGAGGAAGAGACTGCATTGTCTCGCCTGGATCTTGACCAAGAGGCACGCGAGAAGGTTCGTGGCTTGCAGTCTCGTGAACGTGCACGTTTTGGTGGTAGGTCGGCTATCCGGTCGGCAGCACTGAAGCGACCTCGCTCTATATAACTGAATACGGGCATGACAGGTGAGAAAGAATTGTAATTCGCGGTGAGAATTCCTGCGTTAGTTCTTTAACCCCCGTTCAATTCGGGGCATGTCCACTCCCAGCCAGACCGACCGGCCCTGGCGGTGCAACAGCCCGGTAGTTACAGCCATCATCTTCTTCCCCGGTTGATGATGTGGGTAACGATTCACCTATATGAATAGTAAGGGAGTTACATATGTCCGAATTTGAGTGGGACGACGACGATCTAGAAGCCAACGATGGCAACGCGATGAAAGAACTTCGCAAGGCTTACAAGAAGTTGCAGGCTGAGAAGAAGGAACTTGCGGAGCAGTTGGACAGCATGCAATCGTCTATCCGTGAACGCTCTGTAAAGGACGTTATTGCATCTAAGGGATTGCCGGAAAAGGTTGCGGCACTTATTCCTAAGGATGCTACCACTTCGGAAGATGTGGAAAACTGGTTGTCTGAGTACGGAGAAATCTTTGGTATTCAGGAAACCAGCGAGGCTACAAGTGAGCCTACGGCAGCACTCTCACCTGAGATGCAGTCGCTGTCCCGTATTGCTGAAACACAGTCATCGGGACAACCGTTTACAAATGACCCAGATCAGATCGCAGGTTTGATCGCTGGTGCTGACAGTGCAGAGACTTTGAACAAGTTGCTGTTTGGTACTGCTTCTGGGCCGCAGGCTTCATAGCCTCGCAAGTAACTATACATACTATTCACTGAAGGAGGTGAATCGAAAATGGCAGATGCATACACTGATACCACTGCGATGGCAGGACTTGTCAAGGCCGCATACGACCGCTACGTTGAGTTCGCTCTCCGGTCGCAGCCCCAATTCCGTGCCCTCGCTGACAAGCGTCCGGTGCAGCAGGCTATGCCCGGTTCGTCTGTAGTGTTCTCACTCTACAACGATCTGGCGCAGGCTACCACTGCTCTGACGGAAACCACCGACCCCGACGCAGTTGCGGTTAGCAACGTTTCGACGGTTTCGGTTACCCTGAACGAGTACGGCAACACCGTGCTGAACACCCGCAAGTTGGGCGAGTTCGCGTTCTCGGACGTTGACCCTGCTGTGGCTAACATCGTTGGCTACAATATGCTGGACAGCATCGACAAGTTGGTTGTTACCGTTCTTGACGGTGGCACTAACGTGCTGTACGCCACTGGTGGCACTACCACTCCGACCAGCACCGTCACGGTTGCTGCGGAGGACGTTATCGCTGGCGCGGATCTGCGTCAGGCTGTGTCCAAGTTGCGTGCTGGCAAGGCTGTTCCGAAGGACAACGGACTCTACGCCACTTACATGCACCCGCTCGTCGCGCATGACCTGCGTGCAGAGACTGGTGCGCTGGCGTTTGAGGACATCCGTAAGTACACGGAGCCGAATGTTGGCAACGTTCTCAACGCTGTGACTGGCGTGTACGGTGGCGCTTACGTCGTGGAAACCCCGCGTGCGCTTTCCGCAGCAGACGGTGCTTCTAGCGAGGTTGTGTACCGCACCACGGTGTGTGGACAGCAGGCTCTCGCAGAGGCTACCGCTGTTGAGCCGGGTGTCGTTATCGGCCCGGTCGTTGACAAGTTGATGCGTTTCCGGCCTGTCGGCTGGTACTCCCTCCAGGGTTGGAGCGTGTACCGCCAGGAGGCTCTGTACCGCATTGAGTCGTCCTCGTCCATCTCCTAAGAGATTGACATTCGGGTGGGGGTCACATATAGCGGTGACCCCCGCCCAACCCCTCAACACAAGGAAGGAACAAAGTGGCGTACATACTGACACTGCCTACAGTGGACACTATCTACACTGACCACTTTCTATTCAGCAGGTACTCAATACCCGTTGGGCAGTCGCTACTTATTACTTCCACCACAGGAACTTTAACACAATTTCCATCCCAAAATGAGATAAGCGATGCCGACTACTACTTTGGTGGTGGTCGCAGGCATGTGCTTTCCGATGACGAATACGCGGCGGTCGTTGCTGCCGGGTATAGCGACTATGTGAGTGTCGAATGAACTGTAGAGAAGGCTGCAAGACTAAGGACCACTCTTCTTACGCGGAGTGTCTGAAAGATGCGAACCCAACGGTAAGTGCAGTCACAAACAGTCCGTTGCAGAATATGTACGAAAAGACTAAGACTGACCTGAACTCTTTTAACGAAGCACGGCAGCATGGTATTACGCCCGGTGGTACTACCAAAGAAAAGGTAGACGAAGCCAAGGCTGCATCTAAGTTGCTTGGTCGTCCCTACAACGCATCAAGTGACCCGCCAGCAAACATGATTGTCAGTAAGCAGGCGGCTAAGTTTGTAAACAAAACTACGGTGGAGGTCTAAGTGGCAACGTTCAGTGAAATCACTGACTCCACAATACTTTACTTGCATGGTTTTACTACCGTGCAGGATCAGTCCACATACCTTACGCAGTCGGCTACCGACACGGACCTGACTCTTAAGATCGCTGACACCTCGGCTATGTCTCGTGGTGTGGTTGAAATCGGTGATGAACTTCTGATGATCGACTCAGTGGACGATGTTTCACTGAACATGATCGTTCCTCCTTACGGTCGTGGCTTCCGTGGCACTACTGCCGCCACCCACGCTTCTGGTGAGCGGGTTATTTCATCTCCGATGTTCCCTCGTTTCCTGGTAAAGCAGGCCATCAACGATTCTATTCGGTCAGTGTTCCCTGAGTTGTTTGCTGTCGCTGAGACGACGGTCACTTACACGGGCGCTGTCAACAGTTACGCTCTACCTGCGGGAACGCTGGATATCTTGTCTGTAATGTGGCAAACCACGGGCGCTTCCAAGGAGTGGCTACCTATTCGTCGGTGGTCGCTAGACCGTGACGCAAGCACTGGCTCGTTCGCTACTGGCGTTTCATTGAGCATCTATGACGGCATTGTTCCTGGTCGCACAATCAAGATTGTGTACAGCAAAGAGCCTACGGTCCTCGCTAACGATACGGATTCGTTTACTACGGTGACTGGACTGCCGGGGTCTTGCGAGGACTTAGTGCGACTGGGGGCTGCATACCGGATGGTTCCGTTCTTTGATGCTGCCCACCTGTCTGGCATGTCAAGTGAGGCTGACTTCTCTGCTGGTGCACGACCTGTTGGTGGGTCTAGCCAACTTGGTAGGTACATGCTGCAACTGTATCAACTCAGACTGGATGAAGAAAGAAAAGGATTGCAGCGAATCTACCCAACCCGTAGCCACTACACCCGATAGGAAGAAGTATGGCTGTTTCTCGGTATTACTCGTCAGTTGCTCGGCGCACGACTCTGACTTCTGACATTAACGCATCGGCAACATCTGTTGTGGTAGCGGCTGCAACTGGTTTCCCGTCGCTAACCCCCTACACACTCATCATTGACCAGGACACGGTTAATGAAGAGATCGTGGAAGTGACGAGCCGTAGCGGTACGACACTGACTGTTACTCGTGGCGTGGATGGAACGACTGGCGTATCACACACCGCTGGCGCTCAGGTTGAGCATGGTGTTTCGGGCCGTGACTTTAGCGAGTCTCGTCAGCATGAGGATGCGTCGGAGAACGTGCATGGCACGGGTTCTGGTTCTGCCGTGGTGGGTACGACAGATACGCAGACGCTGACGAATAAGACTCTGACTTCTGCCACGCTGGGTGGCGACTTGGATGCTGGGTCGAACAAGATCACGGATCTTGCTGACCCGACGTTGGCGCAGGATGCGGTGACGAAGAACTGGGCTGAGACGGGCATGTCTAGCCAGTTGACTCAGGCGACCACGCAGGCCACTAACGCTGCTACGAGCGCGACCGCTGCGGCTACGAGTGAGACGAATGCAGCCACGAGCGAGACTAACGCTGCAACGTCGGCAACTAACGCCGCTACGTCGGAAACTAATGCTGCGACTTCCGCGACGAACGCGGCTACGAGTGAGAGTAACGCTTCAACGTCTGAGACGAACGCTGCCGCTAGTGCTACGGCTGCGGCTACGTCAGCAACGAACGCGGCAACGTCTGAGACTAATGCCGCTACGTCTGCTACGAACGCTGCGACTAGCGAGACGAACGCTGCTGCCAGTTCGGTGAGTGCTGCGAACTCTGCTGCGGCTGCCGCTTCATCGTTGGACTCTTTTGATGATAGGTACTTAGGGGCGAAAGCCTCGGCCCCGACTGTGGACAATGACGGTGACCCGCTGGTTCAAGGTGCGTTGTTCTACCTAAATACGGGTACGTCGGAGCAGATCGGCATGTACGTCTATGACGGTGCTGGCTGGATCAAGGCGAGTGCCGCTGCAACAGCGTCGATTATCACTTACGAGTACACGGCTACGGCCTCGCAGACAGCGTTCACGGGTAATGACCGGAATGGTGTATCGCTGTCGTTTACGGGCGCACTTCTTCAGGTGTTCCTGAACGGTGTGCTGTTGTCGCCGGGTGATGACTATACGACTTCCACGAACACGGTGACTCTGGCTAGCGGTGCAACCGCTGGTGATGAGGTGTTGGTGGTCGCGTTCGCTTCATTCTCGGTGGCGAACACTTACACGCAGGCACAGGCTGATGCGTTGTTTGCTACTCAAGCGGAACTTGCAAGTGCGGGTTTCAGTCCAATTTTATTGATGGGAGCCTAAGTGGGCACGACATACAAAGTGCTAGGGCAGGCAGCGTCAAGCGCGTCATCGCTCTCAGTCACGAACAAAGAACTGACGAGCAACGTCGCTACGTTGACGTTGAGTGCTTCGCACTCTATTGGCGTGGGCCAGCAGGTTAGCGTTGCGATGGATACCGCTGACGCAGCATTTGATGGTGTTTTCACCGTTACCGCTGTCACCAGCACGACTCTTTCCTACGCTTCTGTTGCGTCCGATGTTGCAAGCACAGCAGCGACAGGCACGCTAACAGCGTTTGAGCACTCCACGCTCTACACCTGTCCGTCTGCTACGGCAGCCGTCGTGTCCACGCTCACGATCTGTAACCGCAGCAACACGGCTGCGTACTACACGGTCGCTATCTCGGATTCCAACTCTGGCGAACCAGCGACGAGCAAGTACATCGTTCGTAACGATGTGCTTACGGGTTTTGAGACGGTCGGCCTCACTCTTGGTCTGACCTTGGATGCAACTAACAAGTATGTGCGCGTGAGCGCGAGTAACGCGAACCTCACGTTCGCATTGTTCGGATCGGAGATTTCCTAAATGGCTATTGATCGCCTAAAGAACCCGTTTGGTTCTACTCAAGTTACGTCTGGGCTGGCCCCTGAGAACTGGGCGTATGCGAGCGCACAGACCGGCGGCGTGACACCGTTCACGTTTACTGGTGATGGTACGGCTGGCACGGTCAATGGTGCGACGTACCGCGTGCATGAATGGAACTACGCCTCTGGGTCGCCGGGGTTTGATATCACGTTTTCGCAGGCCGGAATAATCGACCTACTTGTGTGCGCTGGTGGTGGTGCTGGCGGAGGCCAGTACATCACCCCCTTCAACACGAACGCGGGGTATGCAGGGGGCGGCGGTGGAGGCGCTGGGCTGATTCTTCAATACTCCTACGGAGTGACCGCTTCAACGTACAGCCTGACTGTCGGAGTCGGTGGAACTCCTGAAATAGCATCAGCAACGAACACGAACATAGGTCATGGTGGTGATTCGACGTTCGGCTCCTTAACTGCTGTTGGCGGTGGTTGCGCCCCACGCGGTTACACAAATTCGTCGGGAAATGTTCACAGCGGAGGATCAGGTTCGGGTGGCGCATCTGGATCAAACACGAACAAGTCTGGCGGCACGGGAACGTCGGGCCAAGGGAATCAGGGCGGCAACGCATCGCCTATTGATACGGCAAGCATTACAACGATTTCTGGGCATACCCCGAATGGGGATGGCTACGGCATTATCGGGGGCGGCGGTGGCGGCGGCGGCTACTCAGGGCCGGGAACCGACGGCAAGCCGCAGTACAACGATCTGTTAACCCTCAAGGGCGGTGACGGCGGCGACGGCATCGAACTTCGTTTTGATGGAACGCTTCGCGGGTTTGCTGCTGGCGGTGCTGGCGGTGTCACGGTGACAAATGCATCAGCCGGGTCAGCGGTCGGAGGAACTGGCGGCACAGGTGGCGGCGGTGACGGGCAGATTGGAAATAGCGGTGACGGCAATAACGCCACCGGATTTGGTTGCGGCGGTGGTGGGGCTGCTGGCAGTTGGGCCACGGGCGGCAACCATAAGGGTGGCTACGGCTCCGACGGAATCGTCATCGTTCGTTACCGCATCGGCTAAGGGAGAGTAATGACACGATCAAGAAATCTCGCTGACCTCGGCAGTCAGTCGCTTGCCACGGATGCGGAAGTGACGGCGGCTGTCGCTGACAAGGTTGCTAGTGACGGGTCGGTGACGGATGTTGTTGAGGTGACGCAGGCGGAGTATGACGCTTTGACACCTGACGCGACGACCCTGTATGTCATTGTGGGCTGATCGGAGTGGCTGTTTCGACTGCGCTTGATGCGATTCGTTTGGGGTCGTCTGAGGTTGCGGCTTTGTATTTGGGTTCGGATTCGGTGTGGACTGCGAACGCTCCCGGCATGGTGCTTCTGACTGACTACACGATCACTCATGCTGGTACGTCAGCGACTCTCACCAATGGTCAGGTGACGTTCACAGCGGTTACGTCGTTGTCGTTGAATGGGTGTTTCACGGCTGACTTCGACAACTATGTTGTGAGTGTGCGTGGAACCTCTAGCACTAACACAAACTTGTATTATAGGTTGCGTGCGTCTGGTAGCGATGCGAGTGGCTCTAACTACACCGTGCAAGAGTTGGTTGCAGAATCTACGGCTGTGAGTGCGGCAAGATACACAAGCCAAACGCAGGCCAATAATTTTTTGTTTGGTCCTTCGTTACAAAATGGTGATGGACTTTATTTTTACGGTCCATTCTTGGCGCAGCCTACTGCTTCTCGCGTGGTTTCTGTTGGTGAAAGTGGTGGAGCCAGAATTATTGAGTATGCCGTAACACATTCTTTGTCTACGTCTTACGACGGTTTCACGTTTCTAACCAATTCGGCTGCGACTGTGACAGGCGCTCTTCAAGTCTATGGGGTGAGGTCGTAATGGCTGCTGGTGATGGTCTTGTCAGCATGACACCCACCTCTATCGCGCACAGCGGTACGAGTGCAACGATCAACGCTGATGGTGGTGTGGATTTCTCGGCGGTGACTTCGTTGTCGTTGAATGGTGTGTTCACGGGTGACCACGACAACTACCTAGTCGTTGTTTCGATAACCATGGGTACTAGCGATTTTGGAAGATTGCGGTACAGGGTAGGTGGTGTTGATGCTACTGGCAGCAACTACACGACGCAGCACATCAACGTAAACGGGTCAAGTGTGACTGGTGGACGCTCTAGTAGTGCTGACGATTTCGTTTACAATTATCTAAGTGCAACGGCTCCGAACGGTTGTCACATCCACCTTTATGGACCAGCGTTAGCGCAGCCAACAGCAGGCAGATCAGTCAATGTTGATGGAAACAGCAGCGCACGCATTTATGAGAACGCAAATACTCATTCGCTGTCTACGTCATATGACGGACTTACGTTTTATCAAGACACCAATGCCGCCACCGGCAACGTTCACGTTTTTGGGTATGAGGAGTAGGCATGGCTGAGATTGCTGGGTTGAAACTTATTACTCCGTCGTCGGTTGCTGGTTCTGGTGTGTCGTTGACTGGCGCGAAGGTGGTGTTCACGGCGGCGACGAGCGTGAGTGTGAATGGTGTATTCTCGGCAACTCACGACAACTACCTAGTGGTGGTGCGCGGTTCCGTTGCAACATCTGGCAGCGCCATTACGCATCGTTGGCGAGTCGGCGGCTCGGATGCAACCGGAGCAAATTACGCACGACAATATCTTGAAGCCGAAGGAACTAATGTAACAAGTTCCCGACAAACAGGTGCAACATCAAGTCGGTGGAGTAGTTTTAATAACACCTTACCGCAAGGCTTTCACACTTACCTTTACGGTCCTGCGTTGGCACAGCCAACAGCGTATAGGTCCATTAGCGTGCAGAGTTACAATGATGCGACGATTACGGAATACGCAGGCACACACTCGTTGTCTACCGCTTATGACGGTTTCACTTTGTATCCAAGCGCAAACAACATTACCGGCGCACTCACCATTTACGGCCTCTCACAGTAAGGAAACATCATGGAACCGTGGACCATCACCACCACCTACCCCGACGGTAGGACAGAGGAACGCCTCGCCACCGCTGAGGAAGTAGCACAACGCGAGGCCGATATTGCTGCTGCTGAAGCGCAGCGTGCGGCTGAAGAGCAGGCGAAGGCGGCGCGGGAGGCTGCGAGAGCGTCAGCGTTAGAGAAGTTGCAGGCTCTTGGCCTCACCGCTGACGAGGTAGCCACGATCCTGTGACCGTCTACGGCTACGCCAACTCGTAAACCCAACTAACTCAACCCCCCGCATGTGTGAGGTGCGGGGGGTTACCTATACCCAGATTGGATAAGTAGTGGTTGATTTTGATGTAACCAGTGATGTAGTAGAGGATCTATCGTTTGGCTCTACTGTTTCTGGTGTCGGTCAGGTCAATGCACCGGACTCAACTAACTGGGATTGTGCCATTGGCGACCTGACATTCTTGTTGGGTACGAGTCAACAGAACCCGTTTGTTAGGGAAACCGCAGACTTCCGCAGGCAGCGAATTGACACTGAGCGTAATCCCGGTGAGCAGTCAATTGACTCTGGTTACTGGGTTCGTTCGCAACCATCATGGCATTACGGCTCTGGATTAAGCACTGCCGAACCGCTTGAGGCCAATGAAGAGGAATCGCAGTTTCGTTACAAAGAGGGCGGCGGGGTAAATCCTTGGACTGCTGGTGAGTTGACCCTGCTGCACGAAACGGCAAGCGTACATTCATCGTCGGCTACCAATATGTCTGTTCTTGGTGTTCAGACGGGTATCCTTTTTCGGGAAGATGCAGTCCTTACTTACATAGATAACGCCGGAACAGCGACGGCAGTTACCTGGGGTGGCACGGGGAACATCGGCTCTATGACTGACACGGGCCAGTACTACCTTGTGTCGAACGATACTGGCATTTACCGTGGTGATCTGCCTAGCGGCACGGGAACTCTTATATATAACAACAAGTCCACACCATCCTACACGCTGATTAGGTGGATCAAGTCTCGTGTCATGTACGCCGATGGCGTGGATATTCACGAGATTACTGACCTGACACCTTCTTCAGCGTCGCTTCCGACTGCATTATTTTCTCACCCCAACAGTGACTGGGAGTGGACTGACTTCGCTGATGGGCCTACGAGCATTTACGTCAGTGGGTACAGTCTAGAGAACTCCGCTATTTACCGCATCGGTATCAGCACTACGGCTACTACGACAACCTTGTCTCAGCCTGTGATCGTAGCGGAGATGCCTCGCGGTGAAGATATCTTGTCAATGTACTCGTATGTCGGGTCTTTCTTGATTATCGGAACCACTAATGGTGTTCGGGTTGCGTCCATTAACGATGACGGATCTTTGACTATTGGCCCTTTGGTGGTCACCGATGCTCCCGTTGATGACGCTGTGGCCTTTGGTTCATTTGTATACGTCACTACACGCGACAAGGGTAACGCGGGTGACCGCACGCAGAGGGCTGGATTATTCAGGATCGACTTGGGTCAGACCCTTAACAATAACCCCCTGAACTTTGCTCATGCGGCAGACCTAACCATCCCATCTTCTTCTACTGCCACTGGGAATGCTGTTAGCGTCACCACTTCCGACGACAAGATTTGGTTTTGCGTCACGGGCACGGACGGTGGGGTGTTTAAGCAGCAAGACACGTTCGTGGATAGTGGCTGGATAGAGACTGGTCGCATTCGTTTGGGTACGGTGGAGAAAAAGGGTTGGAGAGATATCCGACTTCTCAGTAAGTCTGGGTTTGCAGGGACTTCTACCGCTTACGCATCTACGACGGAAGAGGGGTCACCGTCAACTTGGTCGTTAGCAATTATTGGTAGTGGTGAGAATAACGATATCACTGGTAAGTTGAATGTTGCTGCACCGTCACCAGAACCCAATCTTTACCTTGCCTTTAATCTGCAAAAAGATACTGCTACAGGAGAGACAGCCAAGTTGATTGGCTACCAGTTGCGTGCAGTTCCAGCACCGGAGCGTACCAGACTCCTATCTGTTCCAATTATGCTGTTCGACTTCGTTACTGACCGCAAGGGCCTAAAGATTGGTCGCACCGGCTTCGCGTGGGATACATTGCAGAAGTTGCAGCAGTTGGAAGAGGACTCTGTTGTGGTGCAGTGGCGTGACTTTACGACGGGTGAGGCAGCGACTGTGTATGTGGAGAGAGTGTCGTTCACTCGCATGACACCTCCCACTAACCGTGTCAGTGGTGTCGGTGGTATTGCTACTGCCCTTCTGAGAATCGTGTAGCCATGAGTCTCGGGGAACTCGTCGGCATCACACTGGGTGTGCTATCTATTCTTACTATCATCCTGACTGGCCTGGGCTGGTGGATTCGCACTCAGATCAAGTTGGCTACCTATCAAATTAGCCCAGATGCTAACGGTGGTAAATCCCTACCAGACTTGCACATAAAGGTTGACCGGCTGTGTGCTGACATGCAGCAGGTTAAGAAAGAACTCATCGAACTTGAAGATGAGGTAGAGGCGCTAGAGGAAGATGTGGAGAATCTGTATGAATAACTCGTGGAAAGATTTTATGTCTTTCATCAACGATCATCCCGTAGGTGTTGCACTCAAGGTCTTTGCTGCTACTGGCTTGACTTGGGTAGTTGATAATGTTGGTGACTTTGGCTGGCCTCCAGTCCTAGTCGTGGCTATCCCGCCTGCTGTGGTGGTCTTGATTGACTGGCTGAATGGGCAGAACGACCGCTTTGGGCGGCACGATGGCTAAGTTGGTTCCTGGCGGGGTAAAACTCCGTAGTCAGATTGACCGGAAATGGCCTAGGCGTGACCGAAAATCGGACGGTTGGATTGGTGACCGTGCCCACAGTACCCGTAAGTCGGACCATAATCCCGACAAGAACGGCTGGGTTCATGCGCTGGACATTGACGAGAACATGGGCAAGAAGGGCGTGTGGCGTAATGGTCGTAATGCCCGTAAGTTGGCTAACCAACTGAGGTTGTATGCCGCCTCGTCTTTGCCTGGTCACGACCGTGTGAAGTATGTAGTGTACGAGGGTAGGCTTACCTCAGGCACTTACCGTTCCACATGGTGGAAGTGGCGAAAGGGACAATGGGGACATTACCACCATATCCACATATCTTTCACAAAACATGCCGAAACGGACAGGAAGGTTTGGCCCCTGCCAATTCTGGCTACCAGTCGTAAGCAGGCAAAAATCTGGCAACGGAACTTGGATAGAGGGTCCGTGGCCTAGTCAAAACCCCCCAATTTACCCCCCCGAAATCAGCCTTTTAAGGGCCGTAGACGGCTTAGAATTAGCCCCCTGACCATATATGGTTGGGGGGCTTTTTCGTCGTCTTAGAATTTGTTTTAGGGATTTGTCCTACAACCCCTATCCATACCCATTATCCTTCTTTGGTCGCTCGCCTAAGGCTCGCTCCCTGCCGGAACCCTGAAAAAGAGAAATGCCCCCCTACCCCCCACGATTTCAAGATCGTAGCAGGTAGGAGAAACACCCTCTCAGGTCCGGCATGTGCCGTCGCCCGTCAAATGGAGTTTCTGCCCCACGCTCTCGCGCAGGAGCAACACTACCATCTGACAGGTCGTTGACAAGTGGGCGTGTCGTGTGCATAATCCCAGCATGGAAAATACACCGGGCTACCTAAGCCACAGTCAGATGACAACGTGGCTTCAGTGTGGCGAGAAGTACAGGCTCACGAAGATCGTCCAGGTTCCAGAAGATCCTGCATGGTTCTTTGCGGGTGGCACATCTGTGCATGCAGCGGCTGATGCAATAGATCATCAACTGCTGGAGGAAAGACGATGAGTCAGGCAGCCTACGACGCAGGTCTGGAAGCCTTTAGGCGCACCCTTGACGAAGAGGAAGCCAAAGCACCCAACGGCAACTGGCGTGCATCTGGTCGCAAGACCAAGAAGATGCCGGGTGGTGAGGACAAGTCTTGGTGGCTATCCGAAGGCCCACGGATGGTGCACAACTACTACAACTGGCGAATGAACAACCCGAACCTTGAGATTTGGCATACCCCTGAGGGCGTGCCAGCGATTGAGTTGGGTGTGTCCGTAAATCTGCCAGGTGACATAACGATGAAGGCATACATTGACCGCGTGTTTGTGGACAAGCAAACCAACGAGACAATCGTTGTGGATCTGAAAACGGGTAAGCCTCCCGCCGCAGCCTTACAGTTAGCGATGTATCGCATGGCCTTACAGGAGCAGTTTGCTACCTCGCCACGATACGGTGCATACTGGATGGGTCGGGAAGGCAAACTTGATTCGGTGCACGACCTAGATAAGTACCCCATCCCGATGGTGCAACGTTGGATGCGTGACGTATCGAAAGCCATACAGATGGGCGTGTTTGTTCCCAGTGTTGGAATCCTGTGTGGCTACTGTGGTGTCAGGCAGTTCTGCTATGCTCACGGTTCAACTGAATACATCCCGCAATTTGATAGTGATTTGGAGAAATGATGAGTAGTGAACCCATGCACAAGTTGACGGTCAAGGTGGGTGACGCATTGCGTACCATTCAGGCCGATACGCACGATCAGTTTGTTGACGAGTTGGAGAGAGCCAAGGACGACTTGCAGTCCTGCTACGACCTGCTCACTTTGGCTAAGGCTGTCGGCAATGTCGCACAGACACCAGCACCGACCGCTGCCCCTGCCGCAGTACCCGTCGCTGCTGAACCGGCTGCACCCACTGCATTTGCAACAGCCACCACTAAGCAGTGTCCTCACGGTGAGATGGTTCCTAAGACTGGTAGCAGCGCCAAAGGCCCGTGGAAGGGTTGGTTCTGCCCGACACCCAAGGACACGCCGGGTCAGTGCAAGCCGGAGTTCATCAATCGTGGCACTCCAGAGTGGAATAACTTCGCAGCATGAGATTGCTTGATAGGGCTATTCGCCACATAGATCAGGGCAAGACGGTCATCCCCCTTCCGTTCAAGTCCTGGTCGGATAGCCATATCAGCATACGCCGTGGTGAGGTCAGCATGATTGCTGGCCCACCCGGTGCTGGGAAGTCTACGGTGGCCTTGGCTATCGCCATGCGAGCGCAAGTTCCCACCCTGTATGCCAGTGCCGACAGTCACGAATCCACGATGGCTATTCGCTCCCTTGCCATGTGTACAGGTATGCAGCAAAGCGTGGTTGAGGAACGAATCGAAAGTGATCCCGATTGGGCCACCGCTATGCTCAAGGAGAACGCTAGTCACATCCGTTGGATGTTTGACGCATCGCCTACCTTGGCTGACCTTGAGGACGAAATTAATGTGTACCGTGAGTTGATGGGCGAGAACCCATCCTTGGTGGTAGTTGATAACGCCGTGGATGTTACTCACGACAGCGGAGATGAGTTCTCTTCACTCCGATCCTTGATGCGGGAAGTGAAGTGGTGGAGTCGTGACACAGGGGCAGCGTTCCTAATTCTTCATCACACATCTGAGGGGTACGAAGGTTACCCGTGTCCTCCACGCTCGTCACTGCATGGCAAGATCGCCCAGGTTCCTAGCCTCGTGGTCACATTGTCGTCCGACCAACCGAACATGATGGCAGCCGCAGCAGTCAAGAACCGTTACGGTCCTGCTGACGGGTCAGGTCAGACTGCGGTGTGGATGGACTACCACCCCGCTACCATGCAGATCAAGGACATAGACTGATGAGTACCTACAATAAAGTCAAAGGTACTAAGTTTGAGACAGACCTAGAGAACTACCTCAACGAGTCGGGGGTCAAGGGTCGCAGGTTACCTCGTGCCGGGTCGAAAGATATCGGTGACGTATCCCTGACCCTCAAAGATTTCACTATCGTGATCGAAGCCAAGAACGTCAAGAAGCAGGACATGAGTGAGTGGCTACGTCAAGCAGACGTAGAATCGTGTAACTATGAACTCAAGTATGGTGTCCCTACCGTCCCTGTCGTGGCTACAAAGACCCGACAGAAGGGGATCGGTGAGGCTAGGGTGACGATGACCTTGGATACCTTGCTGGACTTGTTGAGGCTGGGCCAGGTGACATGATTATTTATCTGGAGCCGTGGGAGTACGAGCACGCTAATCGTGTGGGCATAGGGAGATACACGGCAAATTGGGAGAAGCAAGATGCTGCGTACTACGACAAGTCGCGCATGCAAGACGACAGGACAGCGCAAGTTGCGGCAGCCGCCTGCGAATTAGCGGTGGCTAAGTACATAAATCAATACTGGTCTGGATCGGTTTGGCATAAAGATTCTCACGAAAAGTATAAAACAAGTGCTGACGTTGGCTACAACGTAGAGGTTCGCAGAGTTAGGACAGGGAGTAGCGTGGCTGTCCGGCAAAAAGATTTAGGTCGTTGCCTTTATCTTTGGGCTGCACGAGCAGTAGAGCCTGAGTTGAGAGAAGTTGAACTTTTAGGCCACATAGATTATGACCAAGCCTGGAATCGTGCCGAGGAAAGCCAGTTTCAGGGCACAAGATACCTGCCACTTGATAGACTGAACGCGCCGTGACGGACGCACAGTTTGATATTTGGCCCGTGTTAGAGCATTACGGGTGGGAACTGCCCTCGCCCCGTGGATCTTGGCAATCAGTCAAGTGCCAAATTCACAATGACACACACGCCTCATGTCGCGTAAGTTATGACGCAGGTAGGGTAAAATGTCTGGCATGCGACTTTCGTGGCGACGCTATCCAAGTCGTCCAACACTACGAAGGGTTGAGTTACAAAGATGCTGTCAGTAGATGCGAAGAAGTCTCTGAAAGAGGCAGCGGAGACGTACTACAATCAAGTCGTAGATATTCAAGACTACCTTCTAAGTCGCGGAATCGACGGGTACGCAACTCGTACACACCGCCTAGGCTACGTCAAAGACCCGGTGATCGGGCATGAGCCGTACCAAGGCAGGCTATCTATCCCTTACCTCACGCCCACAGGTCTTGCGGATCTGCGCTTTCGGTCCATCAAGCCAGACGACTCACCTAAATACCTCTCCCGCCCTGGCGCAGAGCAGCACATCTACAACGTACTGGCGTTCCAGCAGGACTCCGATGTTATCTGTATCTGCGAAGGGGAGATTGACACCATCATCATGCACAGCATGGTCAAGATCCCTGCCGTCGGTATGCCTGGGTCTAACGGCTGGAAGAACTGGTACTACCGGGCCTTCAGTGACTACAAGAAAGTCCTTGTCCTCACTGACGGTGACTCGTCAGGGCACGAGATGGGAAAGAAGATTATGCAGGCCATTGATGTAGCAGTGGTTGTCTCTATGCCGGACGGCATGGATGTAAACGAAGTATTCCTAGCGGAAGGCGAAGAGGGTATGAGGAAGAGGGTGGGTTTGTAGTGGAAACTTGGATGTGGTACACGATGTGGACTCTGGCTGGTGTCATCACCGGCATGGGTATTATCGCGCTGACTATGTGGGCTGTCGCTGAGTTGGACGAACACAAGTGGCGTAAGCGCATGAACGAAATTATGAGAGAAAGTATTGATCGTGGATGATGACACCGCACGATTGGGAGACGCTGCTGCGCTCTCTGACTTCCTTGGGTATCAAGATAGAAAGTCAAAACCGACAGACGGGGAAGATCGTCCTGTCCGTATACCCATTACCCCGCCAGAACATAAAGGGTACGGGATAACAACCGACGAACTAGCCGAAGCCCAACGCAGGTTCACTAACTACGCAAGGCTGCGTATCTTGGGTACGGGTAACCGTGAGTATTCCCGTGGTAGCAAGCAAGCCTTTGAGGATATGCACTTACACCGCCTGATTGACGAGATGCGGGACGAGATAGCAGACGCAGTGAACTACCTGACCTTCCTAGATATCCACCTGTCCCGGTGGAAAACCACATTGGAGGAAAAGTTGTGAAACGAGTATGGGTAGTTTCAGATCTTCAGGTTCCCTTCCATGACAAACGTGCAGTGGATGCCTTGGCTCAGTGCATCACTGACATGAAAGGTAAGAACGATATTGTTGTCAGTATCGGTGATGAGATGGACTTCCAAACTATCTCCCGCTGGTCGGCTGGTACACCGCTAGAACACGAACGTTCTATAGGTCGTGACCGTGACACCACAGTGCAGGTTCTCAAGGACCTACAGATCCAGCATGTTATCCGCAGTAACCACACCGACAGGCTGTACAATCAGGTGATGCGCCGACTGCCTGGTCTGCTTGGTTTACCTGAGATAGAGATACAAAACTTCCTGCGCCTACCCGAAAACAAGATAACCTATCACGAGCAGGCCTTCCGTGTGGCTCCTGGGTGGGTGGCTATGCATGGTGATGAAGCAGGTGTCTCGCAGATAAGTGGGCAGACAGCGGCAGGACTCACGAAGAAGGTTGGCCTATCTGTGGTCTGTGGTCACACCCATAGGCTAGGCTTGCAGCCACACACTACAAGCGTGAATGGTCGCATCACCCGCACCCTGTACGGGTTTGAGGTTGGCAACCTCATGGACATGAAGCAGGCTAAGTACGCCAAGACCCACAACTGGCAGCAAGGATTTGGGATCTTGTATGTGGACGGCAAGAACGTTTATCCACAGCCTGTCCCCATTGAGAAGCGATCCTTCATGGTGGAGGGGAAGGTGTACTCGTGGTAGACGAGACACCTGAGATTACACCCCAGGATATGCGTATCGCCAAGCAAGGGGCGTTGAGTGCGTATCGTTCTGGTCGTGGTCTTGTGACCGTCGATGACATGATTGGCGAGGCTAACCTGTGGATGGTCAAGCACTTAGACAAGGTGGTTCACTGGCGTACACAGAACCGACACGGGCAAAACAAACTGCGTCACGCTGTTCGCCAGCGTTGCCTAACTATTATCGCTAAGGAACGTCGTCGTCGCTCCGGCCTGCAACCAGGAGATATCTTCTACTACACACCCGCCATGATCCGTGAGTTACTGCCCGACATATGGGATGAGGACGATTGGGTTAGCGGCAATACAAACAATGCTGAAGAGATTAGAAGCCCGTCACGCCCAGCGGAAGGCAACAATAGGCTGGCTATGGTGGCTGATGTTCGCTCTTCATTCTACACCCTATCTGAGAAGGATCAGAACTTTCTTGAGGACTTCTACCGTGACGGTGGTATCACATCTGATATCATGGCAGCACGACTAGAAGTTACGGAGCGCACTGTTCGTCGTCGTGACGACAGGATTATGGAGAAGATGGTGGAGCGTCTTGGTGGGGAGCCTCCGTGGACTCGCTGATTCCTCCACATATTTCGCACACCAGCCAACTGCGCCACTGAATGTAGATGCACTGATGCTCAGTCATTTAGTTTGGGTTTCGCTCATCACCGTAACGATCTAGCCACTTCTGTTTATCTTTAGCAGGCCAGTCAAACTTAGACGGCTCCGTCGGCTCCTTACTATCCTCGTCTACTTCGGGATCGCACATGGTTCTCCTTCGCAACAGTTATCTTTGTAGTGGCATGTGGGACACAACCATCGGTGAGCAATACCGTTGTACTGCGTCCCACACCAAGGGCACTCAATCATCGAATGGAATACCGCCCACACTCGCTGCTTGTGCAGCGAACGAGAAGCCGGTAACAGTTCTCGCTGGTCGGTGCGCCGCAATGAGGGCACAGCGGCGTGAAAGCAGGGTGTTCACTACAGGTGGTAGATGTCATCGTTAGCCTCCAGCGGATCAGGCCCGTCGGCAGGGCATGGAACTGATACTACTGAGCCGCAGCACATGCATACACCGTCAAGCAGGTACATACCTGGCTGCTGTGTTTCACCATCAAAGATCGCTCCGATGAGAAACATATCCGAACCGCAGGGGCACACATATGTGGGTATTCCTCTGTAGTCGGGCGGGTTTTTGACATGGAACAGGTGTCGCATCCAAGGTAGAGGGTGCGAAAAACCCTTATTTTTCAAGGGTTTTTTGGGTATCTTAGGCCACAACATCAGCAGTCCTTTACGCCCGTGAAGCCAGCACCATGCGCGTGAGATGCTGACCAGTGATGCCGTCCACCCAACCCAGGCTTGCGGGGTGTGGGGTTTATCGTAACCCAAAACACTTCCTCTTGTAGGTAGGGCGGTGCTTTGTTTGGTCGAACACCGACGTAACCGGGATCTACCTTCGCAACGTAATGATCCCAAGTTTTTTGCACGAACTGATACGCACCTGAGCCTCCGCTGGATCTTGCCTTGAAGTTAGAACCTGACTCTCTACTGAGTATGCACTTACGCAACTTCTCCCACTTCTTCTCGTAGTGCCAGCCACGGTAGAGACTGTCAGGTATCTCTTCCACATTTTTCGTTGGCTTCCACGGATTGCGATAATCAAAGTCAGGTTTATCCATCAGTGCTGCTGTCATCACTAACGCTTCAATCATTTCTCTCTCCTATAAGTTTAGTTACCGCTGCCTTCATTGGCTCAGGGCCAGGGCTTACAATCTCCTTTCCTATTGCTTTGGTTGCTTGATGTTTAGTTTCGTATGGGCCGAACGTGAACCATCCAAGTCTAGCATCATTCGCTAGGACAACCCAGGTTTCTCGTTTACTGAGACTGTCGTAGACGGTTTGGATTACCTCCCGTGAGAGGGTATCCACATCATCCCATTCCTTGTCCAGCAGGGCCGTTACAGCCCTTATTTCGGACGCTCTAGGCCGCATCATCCCTCCTTCGCGTTTGTTAGCCGAACCTATGACTTCCTACCTCTTGATGTCATGCCTCGTGCTTTCAACTTATCTCTAATTTCCTGGTTGCGTCGTGCGTTGCGCTCTAGCCGACGCTCATTGACTGCTCTCTTGTTAGCGTCGTATTCCTCAACATCCCGGTCGATCTTCGCCAGTAGCCGACTGATGAGGAAGGGCCGTTCGACGTAGGTTTTCTTCTTGTACTTTCGGATGAGCGTTTCCCTCTCCCACTGAGTCATGCCACCCCACACGCCGAATTCCTCTTCGGTGACGAATGATTCGGTCAAGCACTCGTACTGCACAGGGCACTGCACGCAGATCCTCACAGCATCCCACTGCTGCCCTTGGTAGTCGGGATACCAAACCTCGGGATCAACGGTGCGGCATGTTGCTTCTTCTACCCAGTCCATTCACGCCTCACTAACCTCAACCTCCAATATGCCATCCTGATCTACTAGCCACTCCGCTAACTCGTTAGGGTCAGAGAAGTGGTAGTACTCAGGATTGTACCCGCCAAAGATTGCTAACCGATAGCGCATTAGAAGTCCTCCAATGCCTTCACAATCTCTGGTATGTCATCAGGCTGGTAGCCCAACAGTTCTACGGCAGTGTCAGCGTACTGCTGGCTGCCAGGATCAACGTAAGGCCAAGGCTTGATGTTGTAACCCTTGTATTTTGCATACCGCAGATACATGGCACGACCAACCAACTGTGTCACATATGTGCGCTCCATCTCTTCACTCATTCCGTTTCCTTTCACCAGGCCAATCTCTCTGTGATCTTGGCACTCAACTCTGCTACATCATACTGAGAATACGGTGGTTGTTCCTGTCCAGGGTAGCCAAAGGCTCTGTCCAGGTGATCTTCCAACGCACACTCAATGATACTTATTTCTTTCTCGCTGAATACGAACGTGAACTTGTCGGTCATGCTCTCTGACCTCACTCCTATTGGTATCGACAGTAGTGGCACATTGTGATATCACCACACGGTTCATCTTCGTCGCAAGCGTGATAGATAACTGAATCCCCATCACGATGCTTAGTTATTCTGAATCCGCCGCTCATGCTTCCTCCCCGTCAATCTCCACGCGATGGTTCACGATGAAATCAAGCGCGTCCCGCAGTTGCACCACTTCATCCATATCCATCCACTCAACAAGCCACTGGTACTCAAAATGCCGTGGCTTCTTGAATATCTTGTACCCGATAGAGATGGGTGACGAGTCAGGATACTCCACTTCACCTATCTCAGCAGACACCACTAGATTATCTACACGCTCGCCAGCAATGTCAATATCAATGTTTGCGTTCTTCATTTCTTTTCCTTTCCGTGACATTTGCAGTCACAGTTCATCACTATTCCATACACCATGTAAGACTGTCCAGGGCATCTGTCGCATTCACGCTCCTGCCCCGCCCATTTCTTACACCACGATGTGACCGGCATCAGTCGCTCGGCTCATGGTTCTCAACAAGCCATTGCAGATAGGCGGCATGAGACTTGATAACAACCTCGTATCCAGCCTCACTCAATGCCTTGATGGTGGGCCAGGGATCTTCCTCAACAATCCCAGATTCCCATATTTCTGGCACGAACGGGTTACTCTCCCAGTAAGTTCCACGATCACTGTCCACCTCGTACACGGTAATTTGTTTCATCTCTATCCTTTCTGTTGTTGTAAGTGCCCCGTGTTCGCTGGAGCCGGGGCCACGCTCCGTCCACATCCACCGCTTAGGGTCGGTGGGTGCGAGTCTGTTACGAGATAGCACCAGCCATTGTGCCAATGCTACCCCGACTTCCTAAGTTAGCACGAGAACCGGCCTTGCGTCCAGCACTCTGCGTACCCTTGCCACGGCCTTCCCAACCGTTGCCACGGTACGACCCTCGTGCATTATTATTGTTCTTGTAGTAGTCGTCCACTTCCTCAGACTTACTCGCAAGTACGAGCGCACCAGACGTTACCGACCCATCATCTCCGGTCACTTCCACGCTATCGGCTGCCCTATCCCTAGCCTCCAGCAAGCGTTCCGTTACCTCATTCCTGAACGCTGTGTAGAAGGATCGCCTAGCAGTGCGCCCATCCATCGGCTTCTCCGACCACTCCGGCCCCCATCGTCCGTAAGTCTCGTACTCAATCGTGTCATTACGGTACGCCTTAGTCTTGAGATACCGTTCCGCAGAGTCCACCATCTGCACACTCAGACTGTTGTATAACGCTTCGGTAACGTCAATATCTGACGGGAAACCGTAAGCGGTTACATACATACTGTTGTGTGCGAGTGTGAACCTTACGTCGTTAGCGTGCCCGATATTACACATCAGTTGCACAAAGAACGGCTTGGTGCGAGACTTATCGCCCCACTCAAACATATTTATGTGCCTGCTGGTCACCTGCTCACGCTTGTGCTTATCCTTCTGCTTGTTGCGTGCTAACTCCAGGTCAATAGACGCGACCGTTGCTAACTCCTGCGCCTTCGACATGAGAGCGTCACGCTCATGCTCGCTATCGGTAGACTCTGCCTTCATCAGCAGTGCACCGATCTTACCCATCAAATCAGACATTCTCTTTCCTTCCTATCGTTATTCCTTCTTTATCTAGCAGGATCACATACACTAACCCTGCCTGTAACCCTACATAGTTTTCTAGTAGGTCCAGCATTACTTCCGCGAACCCTACACCATGCCCGTGGCATGGCGCTAGATGGTGTGCTATCTCGTGCAGCACCACTGTCTGTCGCCACGCCCACGATCCACTATCTCTCTGCGGGAGAGTGATACGGCCCATGCCGTGTGTGTAGTACGCCTTCTTGTGTAGGCTTTTCCGTCCTTCTACCACCCTCACTTTCTTGTGTCGTGTGTCGTGCCTGCCGTTGTAGTCCCGTATGACTGCGTTCGCGTACCGTTGGATGTGATCTAACTCCCCGAACTTGTATTCCACGGGCATCGTTAGTTGCATTCCAGCGATACCACGGTAGGTGTTGTCGCCCTCGCTGCATACGTCAAGTATGTCTCGCAGTGCGAACTCTACCTGATACACCTTGCTTGCGTCTCTATCCATGCTCACCACCATGCTCTGTAGTAGAAGGATATTTCGGTGTCTGACAGTGCGCCAGACTTCTCTAGTCGGTTGATGGTATTTACCGTGTATTGCAAGTCACGGAAGTACCATTCGTCCATGTCCTGCCCACCATAGAAGAACCCTTCCATCGGGGTCAGTCCCACTTCTTCAGCCATAGACTTCTTGTCTCTGGCATTCAGCACCGCGTTGCACGCTTGCCTAAGTTCTGTCAGCGTGTTGGTACTAACGAGGTAGTCCTGACAGTTTTGCATGTCACCATCAGCCAGGTTGTCCTGCATCCAGCGTTGGATACCGTTAGCCTTGCGCCACTGTGCTGCGTTGTATGTCAGCGAGATGCCAGAGAACCCGTCGGGATCTATGACACCCTTGCGCGTCATCGGTGCGACGATATGGAAGTCAGGGTTATCCGTCGAACCCTCGTCCGTCCAGTCTCGCCTACTGATGTATTGCCTTGCTTCTAGGTACTGATCTAGTCCCATTATCCCATCTCTCCAGCGTAGGTTACTGATTTGATTACACATTCTGTTAGGACAACATTGGCGGTATCCAAAGCGTCATCCTCTGTTTCTGCATACACCCCGAACTCAATGCCAGGGATATTAGTTTTGATTACCCATTCTTTGTCAACCATTGTTCTATCCTTTCTCACTCATGTCGGTTAGTCCTCTGATGAAGGCCAGTGCCGTCACTGTCCCCAGCGTCTCCGCTATCCTGCGTTGCACTGCGTCACTCGCACCCTGCTCGTCCAAGTAATCGTACAACTCGTTGTGTGCTTCTTCTTCTTCCTTGCGTAACTCGTCAGTTGTCCTCATCATCACTCCTTTGTCATCCCGCAGTCAGAACAAGCCTGACTGCATGGTGTCGGGCAATCGGCGCAGTTGTCCCAGCAGAACACTCCCGTACCCGTGAATGCCATACATTCCGTACAGAACTCCACCTTTCTATCTTCCGTCCTCATCGTCACATCCTTCCTGTTTCGCACAGTGCGCCGAACACATCCCGCATTCACCGCACCATGCACCATTCTGCTCATGCTCTGTCACTCCGCAGTCATCACACTGACCACCGTCAAGGTCGGGGTCGTAGTCATCTAGCGGGAAGTCTAGGTATCGTTGATACTCTGCCGTGTTCATCATTAGTCTGTCCGTCCTCTCTGCATAATCCATATCAGTGCTTGCATGTCTCGTGGCTGCATCCTCCAGCGTCGTGCTAACCGTCGTATTGCTGCCACCATCTCACGGTACTGCACCCTAGTCGGTGCGTCCCTGTCGTCTATCCCTGCTGCCCGTATCATGTGTACGTCTATCGTCACTGCGTCCGTGTCACCGAACAAGTTCAGTGCGAAGTTGTACGTCTTGGGTGACGTAGGCTTGTCTAGGGCAGTGATGCCCCACTTCATTACGTCACGGGCACGCACCACGCTAGAGCCCATGCCTAGGCCAGTCTCACCCTGTAACCATGCGTCTGCTACTTCTAGGTTACGCTTCCACGGCATGCGCGGTGACCATGCTGCCACCACGCCACACGCTAGGGCTACGGGTATCTCGTGCTTGTACGCTAGTGCTTCACACTGTCGCTCCGCATCGGAATACCACGTGCACGCTTGCGATATGTCGTAGGGTGTCGCACCTTCGATCACTCTCGCGTACCGTCGTGCGTACCGTCGCACGTTACGTTCCGTCATGCTTCCTCCTTTCCATCCTGTAGAGCCTGTAGTGACTCTGCCCGTACCCTAGCATCCACTAGGGTACAGACACAATCACTTGACGGTAATCTTACCGTCCCGCTTAGTGATAGTCGCGTACCACTTACGGTTACGGTGCGGATCGGGACCGACTACCGTATAGGTGTCGTCTGGCGCGTCCTCTAACGCTCCGTCGTATTCGTTACCGAACATTGACGTAGCCTCAAGTGCTACCCAACTGCCCGCGGCTACAGCCTCGCGTAGTGCTTTCTTACTTGGGAAACGTGGGTGAATACCTTGCATTGTCCTATCCTTTCATCCGTTTTGCGTTACGTTGTAACCCTAGCATACTGTCATCTTTCTGTCAAGTGGTAACCGTAGTCTGTCCACCATTCCGATGCTATCTCTCCCGCTTGCTCCACGTTCTCAGCGTGGTAGTTGGTGAATGCTTCGATATCCCAGAGTCCTCGGCTTCCCCGCAGCGTGAACGTAGCACTACCATTCCACCATATCGTCCTAGCGTGTCCCCGCTTACTCTCGCAAGCGTGCACTAGCGTCCACCCATTCCTCTCTATCATACCGTCCACGACCTTTCATCGTAGTAGATTTTCTCTATCCTTACGTCGTTCCATCCTTCACTTCTGCGTCGTTGCGCTGCACCCCTAGCCTCGTCTTTCGTCCGGTAATGCGCGTCCTCTACCGGACCTATCCACACTACCCAGTGGTCGTAGTCTCTCATCGTCACGCCCCCGTTATGTCTGCCACAAAGTCTGTGGGGTAGATGACTCTCCGCCCGTAGGTGTCAAAGTCATCCATGATGGTCAGTGCCCCCGTGACACCATTCGTGGTGTCGTGCGCTATCTCCTGTACCGTACCCGATACGGTCGCGTCATCTATCCGTACCGCGTAGCGGTTGCCTACCTGTATAATCATTCCATCTCTCCATCCTGTCGTGCCTAGAAATCTGCCATGACTACGGTCGGGACTAGTTTGCGTTCTGCGTCGTAGTCGGTACGTTGATACCTACGGATAGGTGCGTCAACGTGTTCCACTAGGTTAGTGGTGGTGTCTATCTTCTGTCGGCGTGCGGTACGCGGCTTGCGTCCGTAGGCGGAGACGTACCCGTCAGGGGTCGAGGCGCTACGCAGTGCGTAAGCCCGTCGCGGTGTCCGGTACATCACTCTACCTAGGTCGGTAGGCGTTCCGCCCGCACCATATGGCGAGCGCATTACTAATCTCCTCTCCATCCATCCTGCGTTACGTTGTAACCTTACCATACTTCGTTCACTCTGTCAAGCATTTTCTAGCATTTTCTCGAAAGTTTTTCGGTGGCTGCCATCCCCTAGGGACTGCTACTAGCAGCGCATTACGATCAACTTTCGTACCGAAAGGCTACCACGAGGTCGAAAAATCTGTCAATAGGACAAAACAGACAAAATAGGACATTCTGAAAACTTTCTGAAATTGGCCGATAATCGGACGCATGCCCGCAATGTCCGATATGTCCACCCCATATCACACTTCCCCACCCATGTCAATACCCCCAGGGGTATGCGACTATAAGTGTCTGATATGTCCGTCATGTCCGTGCTGGAATGATATGCAACATATGTGCACAATGTCCGATATGTATACCCCGACGGTAGTCGGTTCCCGAATATGCCGACATTGCGGGATATAATAGTATTTATCCTACTATGTCGTGATAAATCGGACATATCCCCCACCATAGTTGGGTGTCCGATAGTCGGACAGGGCGGGTCAATCGTGAACGTGAACACATTCACAATGTCTGACCCAGGGGTATTTATAAAGTAGGGGTAGGGTAGTATATATATATACAGGGTTTAGATGTGCGTGATATTGTCGGCCTTGGTGTCCTAGTATGTCCGGTTTTGTCCTATTTTTATGTAACGATTTGGTAAACTTTTCATTTTTGGTGTCCGGTTTTGGGTAGTTGGACAGGGATATATATAGTGAGGGGTTTTTTAAAACCCCGAACCTGTGGCTACTCACCGGGAGCCGTAGCCGAAGAGCGAAGGCTAACGGTGACGGGTCGGTCGGGACTCCCTTATTGTCCGTCCCTCCCTCCCCTCTACTTGACCAAACCAGACCAAGGCTCTCAGGGAGCCGCCTTGGTATTAGGTGGAAGGATTTGATAACCGTGGCAGGAAGAAAAGCAGGTCAAGATCTTGCCTCGGTAAAGCAAGACTTCTTGACTCAAATGCAACGAGGCATGAACATTAATCAAGCCTTGGAAGTTATTGGTCGCAATAGGTCTACCTACGAACGCTGGCGGCGTGAGGACTCTGAGTTCCTGGTCGCCGTGGAGCGTATTAAGAATCTGGAGAAAATCTCTGGGCCGCGTGAGCGGGAGTGGATTTCATTCCCTGACTTCTCAGAGAAGTATCTAGATGCCAAGGTGTTCCCTCACATGACCAATGTGGTGGATATGCTAGAGGGCCGCGATCCGGCTTGGACTCACCCAAGTATGACCTTTGAGAAGGGTGAGCGGGATCTGGTCATGGTAAACATGCCGCCGGAGCATGCTAAGACTACCAGCATCACCATTAATTATGTGTGCTATCGGATCTGTATGGACCCGAACATTCGCGTGATCCTGGTGTCTAAGACTGCGGAGATGGCGAAGAAGATGCTGTACGCGATCAAGACTCGCCTGACGCATCCTCGCTACGACGAGATGATTACAGCCTACGCGCCGATGGGTGGGTTCGATAAGAACTCTGAGGCGTGGAACCAGACCATGATTTATGTGTCTGACGATGCCAGGGATTCTGGGGAGAAAGACCCCACAGTGCAGGCCCTGGGTATTCGGGGGCATATTTACGGCGCACGCGCCGATCTGATTATTCTTGACGATACGGTTGACCTGACTAACGCACACGAGTACGATAAGCAGATTGACTGGCTTCAATCGGAGGTTATATCTCGTGTATCGGCTTCAGGAAGTATGCTCGTCGTGGGAACGCGCTTGGCGGCGAAGGACTTATATTCCGAACTCCGCGACCCTCACCGCTACCCTGATGAGGAATCGCCGTGGTCATATCTCTCCATGCCTGCCGTCCTTGACTTCAAAGACGATCCGAAAGACTGGGTAACTCTCTGGCCCAAGTCTAACCAGCCGGAACCAGGGTCTAAAGCAGACACCCAGGAGGCTGATGAGGACGGCTTGTACCCCAAGTGGGATGGGTCAAGGCTATTTCAGAAGCGCCGCAGGGTATCCCCGCGTGCGTGGGCTATGGTCTACCAGCAACAGCAGGTGTCCGATGATGCTATTTTTAATGGCGATGCCATCAAAGCAAGTATTAACGGCAATCGTATGGCTGGTCCGATACCGAAAGGTATGGTTAACTGCCGACCGCAGGGAATGGAAGGGCTAGTTATTGTCGCTGGCCTTGACCCGGCTACCGCTGGGCATACCGCTGCCGTGGTTGTAGGGCTAGATATTAAGACGCAGAAGCGTTATGTTCTAGATATCTACAATAAGCCGGGGATTACTCCTGAGGCTATGCGGGAAATGATTAAGGGCTGGACGGATAGGTACAATATATCCGAATGGCGCATTGAGAGGAATGGATTTCAGGGTTTCCTGGTGCATGATAGGGAGTTGAACGAGTTCTGTTCCTCCCGTGGCAGTGTCATCAAGCCACATTTTACTGGTCAGAATAAGCACGACGCAGACTTCGGCGTGGCCTCTATGACGATCCTGTGGAATGGCTGGGAAGATGGCTACGAGTTGATTGAGTTGCCCTCCACGCATGGGCAAGAAAGCGCCAAACAACTGATAGAGCAGTTAGTTACCTGGCATCCTGGCGCACCGAAAAACCAAAAGACCGACATTGTAATGGCTTTGTGGTTTGCTGAACTAGCGTGCAGGGACCGGGTAACCCTGGCGAGTAACTATACGCGGTCCCATGTCAATAACGCTTTCCTGACCCCGTGGGATAGAAGTCAGCAAACGACCGTCAGCCTCCTTGAAGCAGAGGCATCAGGGGCTTGGAAGCCCATTGGGGCGTAGGAGGATTTTTGAGCAGCATGTATGACGACTTGAATTTCAGCAGTAACGACGGTGATACGTCCTCACTGCGTGCGATCAAGTCTCACTACGACCGCATGAAGGCCCGGTGGGGCGAGCGGGACCAGCGTATGCAGAACGTTCTTGCCGTGCGGCAGGGGCGCATGCGCGATGTGTACCCCGACCTGTTCCCTGAGGGGCCGTTCGACCGTGGCATTGTGGCAAACATGGTGGACGTTGCAGCCCGTGACTTGTCTGAGGTCATGGCTCCGCTACCTGCATTCAACTGCGCCAGCGCCAAGATGGTGTCGGACACTGCGCGAGAGTTCGCTGAGAAGCGTACCCGCATCGTCAATGGCTACCTGGACTACAGTGACGTACAGCGTCAAATGTACACAGCGGCTGACCGCTACTTCACCTATGGCTTTGTGCCTGCTATCGTGGAGATTGACGCTAAGAACCAGATGCCACGCATCACGTTCATGGATTCGATTGGCGCGTACCCGGTATTTAACCGCTGGGGCCAGATAGATGCTGCGTACTTCTCATTCTACAAGACCCGCGACGAACTGGTCGCTATGTATCCAGCAGTAGAGGGTGCTATCCGCGAGTCGTCTATGGGTAACGAACTGATTGAGGTTGTTCGCTACCACGACTCCAAGGTGGATATGCTGTTCCTGCCCACCCGTCAGGGCGTGGTTCTAGAGAGTGTCAAGAATCCGGTGGGCGAATGCCTGGTGGAGTGGACGCAACGCCCCGGTATAGATGACGAGTCACACGGTCAGTTTGACGATGTGCTGGCAGTGCAGGTCGCTAAGGCTCGCTTTGCCCTGTTGAGTCTTGAGGCGGCGCAGAAGTCCGTGCAGGCTCCGATTGTCCTGCCGCCAGACGCGCAAGAACTAGCCCTTGGCCCCGACAGTGTTATCCGTACAGCCAATGGTGAGCGCGTTCGTCGCGTACCCATTGAGGTTCCAAGTAGTGCTTTTGCACAGCAAAGCATTTTGGATCAAGAGTTGCGTCAAGGTTCGCGTTACCCCGACGCTCGCACGGGCGAGGTTGAGGGTTCTATTGTGACCGGGCGAGGCGTGCAAGCCCTCATGTCAGGGTTTGACACCCAGATCCGCACTGGTCAGGCGATGTTCGCCAAGACATTCCAGAACCTTGTACGCAAGGCATTCATGGTTGATGAGATGTTGTATGGCTCAGAAACTAAGACGCTACGCGGGAATGCCGACGGCACACCCTACGAAATCAAGTACCGCCCTGAGCGCGATATTAAGGGCGATTACACCGTAGATGTGCAATACGGCCTTATGGCTGGATTGGACCCGAACCGTGCGCTCGTGTTTGGGTTGCAGGCTCGTGGTGATCGTTTGATTAGCCGCGACTTCCTTAGGCGGCAAATGCCGTTTGCCTTGAACGCTACCGAAGAAGAGCAGCAAGTTGATATCGAAGAGATGCGCGACTCGCTGAAGCAAGCAGTAGCGGGGTATGCACAGGCTGTGCCAGTGTTGGCGCAGTCTGGTATTGATCCCGGTGAAGTTCTGTCACGCTTATCAGAAATCATTCTCGGGCGACAAAAGGGTAGGCCAATAGAAGAGATTGTGTCAGAGGCTTTCGCGCCTGAGGAAATCCCCACACCACCGGGGGTTGAGCCTACGGGTGAGGAAACCGCAGGGATGGTCGGTTCCCCTGGTGAGGCTCCCCCTGGTGGTGCTGGGCAAGACCTAGAAGGAATTAGTGAGGCTACGGGGCTACTCCGTGGCGTAGCACCGGGTCAGGCAGGCATGTCACCTGGCGGTCGCCCCGACCTACAGATGCTTATGGCAAGCCTTGGGGCTGGTGGAGAACCGAATCTGACGGCTGGCGTTAGCCGCCGTCTACCAATCTAGGAGATGTGTATGTGCGTTAGTTGTGGATGTTGGTCCGACATGGATCAAAAGATGGGCGGGGATGGCGCTCATCCTGAAGATTCTTCCAAGATGCCAAACATCAAGATTGAGAAGGCTCCTGAGAATGGTCGCCGCCCGTAAACCGTTTTGGGATAAGAAGAATCCCAAGAAGAAATCTACGCCTTTGACTCCAGCGCAGAAGTCTGCGGCTAAGGCTCGCGCTAAGAAGGCCGGTCGGCCTTACCCGAATCTCGTTGATAACGCTGCCGTGAAGAGGAAGAGGAAGTAATGCCTGCAAAGAAAAAGTCTACTGCTAAGAAGGCAGCGCCTAAGCGCACCTACAAAGATGGCAACAAGGGCAAAAAGGGCGAGCCGCCTAACCAAAAGCGACGCACTGCTCGGGCTATCAAGGTAGAGAAGATGCGGCAGAAGAAGAAGGAAGATTCTTTGTTTAAGGCTATGGAAGAGACTCGGGCCAAGAACAAGGGAAAGAACAAGAACTAATGCCTGCCAAAAAAGATCCTCGCCTTGAGCGTGCTGGTGTTTCTGGCTACAACAAGCCGAAGCGCACACCAAATCACCCGAAGAAGTCGCACATTGTGGTGGCTAAAGAGGGCGGCAAGATCAAGACTATTCGATTTGGCGAGCAAGGCGCAAAGACCGCAGGTAAACCTAAGTCCGGTGAGTCTGCCGCAACCAAGCAAAAGAGGGCCAACTTTAAGTCTCGTCACCGCAGGAACATTGCCAAGGGCAAAATGTCTGCGGCTTACTGGGCAAATAAAGAAAAGTGGTAAAGCGATTCTCGTTTTGGGGATTGCAAAAAACCAATCAAGGTTACAAACCAATAATTGTATGTGAATTAGATTTCGCCAACCGGATGGTTTGGTGGAGAAACAAGGGAGAAAATAATGCCACAGCCTAACAAGGGTGGACATGGTACGGCTCCTGTCGCCGTGCCGGTTCAGGATAAGAGCGGAAGCAAGTCCAGCGACATGGACAAGATCAAGTTTGGTATGCACACCAAGGGAACCAAGGGCAAGGGCTAGTAAAGATTTTAGGAGGGCAAGGAAATGAGAGTTCCAATGCGTGACATGAGCCTTCATCTTGCCTACCTAGACTTACATCTTGGGATTGTTGCTCAGGGTGTTGGCTGGAACCCTGACGTTGCTGACGACATGGTGAGCCGCATGAAAGGGCTGTTCGATCAGTCTTTGTACACGTTGCATGAGTACGGGCATTTGGGTGATTGGGACGATGATGAGTTTGGTCCCACACCCGATTCCGAACTGATTGAACCAAAGATTGTTTATGTGGAGGATGAAGATGGCTGAACAACGAGGCGGTATGCGTCGTCCACAAAACCCTGCCCCTGTGTCCGGTCCAGGCCGTTTGTCACAGCGCACCGACGGTGGACCGCAGCAAGTTCAGGCAGAAATGTCGGGCATGCCCTACGGTGAGAACCAAGAGTTTGAGGCTATTCAGGCATCGGCCCCAATGAAGGCTACACCGGCTGCTCGTGCGCCTAAGGGTGCAGCACCAAAGCCGCCTGCGTCGTTGTTTTCACCAACACAGCGACCCGACGAGCCAGTAACTTCAGGTGCAAGTTTTGGTCCCGGCGACACACCGCGACAAGCAGGTTTTCAAGATGACTACGACAGCGACATGGAAAAGTTGTTGCAGTATCTACCCGACCTTGAAGCAGCACTTGACTTTGAGAATACTCCAAAAACTTTCCGCTACTTAGTTAATTACTTGCGAAACGCATGAGGGGCAAAAAGCCGCAGTGGAGGCCGTTGACGTTTCTTGACAACTTCAATGCCGCCGCCACGAAGATGGGTTACACCAATCTCCCAATGGCGTGGGGTTTGGCAAACGTTCGCTGGAAAACGGTAGAGGATCGTGAGGCATTTTTGGATGCTTTGGTAAACGTTAAGATGGGAAGTGAATGAGCGTACAGCCGGAGTATTTCGGTGGCACTCCCACATCCCAAACGGGCTACCGAAAACCCTCTAAATCAATTCTTCAAAGCATTATTGATGACGCGAAATCTTCGCCCGTCTTTGGTGCTATTTCATCTGCTGTCGATTATGCGTCAGATATCGACCTTCTTGGGGGGGCGATAAGCGCAGTAACTGAAGCGACAGCATTTCAGCCTGGTATCAGGGGTTTAGACGCATCCATGCGTGCAACTGCTAGTGGTGCAGACGCAGAGACAGCGACGCGGGTTGGGCAGCAAGCCAAAGAACTTGCTATGCAAGAACAACTTGAAGCCAACAAGGGTATTGGTATTGGCCCGGTTGGTGTGCTTCTTGGGGCTGCGGAGAAGGGCTGGTCGCACGGAGTAACCCGCCCATTAAGCACGACTGCGTTGGTAACGGACCCAGATTCACCGTTGTATCAAGGTGATGTTTTTACTAATGAACTTGGCGAAGAGGTTGAACTTAAGCCAGGTTTTCAGTGGGATGACATTCGCAACGCTTGGAACAGAAGCGAGCAAGTTTCCTTTGGTCAGGCTGCTGCTGCCAATAATCTTGCTTACGCAGGAACTGGTCTTGATTTTATTTATGATATTGGTGGTTTAAGTAATTACGATCCTTGGTCAGAATATGACATGGCTAAGGCTCAAGAAAACCCTTACTACCGTTTCATTACAGGGTCCACCGATTTTGGACTAGAAGTAGTAGTTCCTCCCATTGCGCGGGTAGGCAGACTTGCCGCGTTTGAAAAGATGGGTTTACGCAGTGCAGTGCTTTCGGCAGACGATATTGCCAAGAGGCGACTTGACTACGAGTTCCACAGGGAGTGGCGAGAAACTGGCGGTCAGCAGGGGCATAGGACGACGTTTGGTGATTACGTTGACGAGATTGCCGAGGACACCAACCCCGTTCGTTTAAGGCAAAACCCCATTGTGGCTAATAGTCACGGTGTAGATAAGTTTACTTTAGCAAGTATTCTGTCTAAAACTAACGACAGAGACACAATAGCAAATATTATTCTTGCTAATGTTGGTGACGTTCGGGCTATCCGCGATTTGGCTGATGCAGCACCAGACACCGTGTGGGCTTTGTCTGACATGAACAACATTCTTAGAAGCGCCGACATTAACGGAGAGGTTTTTTCACCGAAGGGCGAAGCCCTGATAAAGACTAATCAAATTTTTGATTCAGCCTTGGCGCGTGACGAATACTTTAAAGAACTTAGGGATCTTTTTACTACCGCAGATGCCGATGATTTTTTGATTCGTGGTCCAGGTAGTGCGTGGCTTCCCAGCCAACGCTTTACTGTGGAGAAAATCCGCAGGGGTAAGGGTAAAGTTGCTTATGCCACTCGCTCTGCTGATTACTCTGATGCACCTCGCTGGACGCAGCAAGTTGCACAGTCTACTCCTGGTGGGCCTGTTACGACTTTTATTCAGTGGGTTGGGTCGCGTCAACCACTAGGCCATGTAACAAAATCTGGCGCAAGGCCAGACGATATGTGGGACGAACTTACCGCTCAGTTGGATTCTGTGCCATTGTTTCGTGGAGACAGGCAAATTGTTGTAGGTACAGAAATAGTTGATGGCATAGCGCAAGATATAACCATTCCAGCCTCCACTTATCGTACTCAAATAATGGAACAACTTCAAGAAGCGAAGCGTGCCGGAAATCTTCAACAGGCGTGGCAGCAAATGGAAGATGTTCTTATTGAGAATATGGCTCGCACGCTTGGCGTTGACCGTGAAATTGCTTCTGTTTTTGCACGCGGATACCGCACAAGAATGCAACGGGCCGTTGATGATCTTAATGAGAACGGTGGCTACCTTTACGACGAAGCCGGTGGTCGCATACTGACCGACCCAATTAGCCGTCGGCAACTCTTAAACTCTTTTCCGACCCTTCCTCTTGAAGAAATTTATCGCGGCTTAAGGGATGAAGTTAGGCCGATTGTTGGGGCGATTGATAGCGCAGCAACTATGGCAACAACAGTCTTTGATGCTGGCATGAAGTTTTTCCGCACAAACGTTTTGTTCCGTCCTGGGTACACCGGCAAGAACGCTGCACTAGAACCACTCCTTGCGTCTTGGTTGGCTCATGGGACTATTCTAACGGATGAGGGCCTGGGCGCTACTCTTGGTAATTTTATTGCCAATAGAAGGAACATGGGGCAACGCGCCGTTTACATGCTGAACCTTGATAAAGTTTTTAAGAACGCAGTTCAAGCAGTTACTAATAAAGGCGAGAAGGTCGCAAGCGTAAAGCAGTTGCGTAATGAGTTGCGGGAACTCGCTCGTCAGCGTAACGACGTTCAGGCTGTAATTGATGGCCTGTTAATTGAGTTGGATAATTTGCGAGCCGGTAAGTTGTCTGCTGTCCGTGCCCAACAGTACGAACCTGAATTAAAAGGCCGTCTTGTTGATGCACAACTTCGACTAAACGCTATTGAGGATGCCCTTGACGGCAAAGCCCCCGAGTGGCGGCAGGTTGTTGAACCGGCGCGTTTGTCTACCGTCAGGCAAAAATTAACTGAGTATCGTGAGGCCATTGCTGCGGGACAGGTTGATGACGAAACAATCAAACTTGTCGATGATTTGCAAAAAGAGTATGACGATCTTATCTCCCGAAAGGATACTGATTACACAGATCCAGCGCGAGAGATTGAGATTCAGCAGAGGGCAATGGAAATCATTGACCAAAGAATATCTGCTGCTCAAGTTGCTTTAGGTCGCAGGCGAGAAAAGATCGCTGAAGTTAGCGGTATGCGTGGATACCGTGGATCAGGTCAAGGGTACACTGATATTATTGTAGGCGGGGAAACCATTAGGATTCCTTCTGCTTTTTCTGATAGGCGATTTGATTACGGTGCTGGTTACAGGGCAGAAGCATCTGTTGCTACCACTAACCGTTTAACTTATGATCCGTCGTATCGCGCTGAGTATGAAACTAGCCGTTGGCAACGAACTGGTCAACAGTCAATTATTGACCCCAACGATCCAGCATACTGGGACGAAATTGCAAATGTTGCTAATCGTTACTTTAGGGGTGACCCTCTTATCCAGTTGATCCTTGAGGGTAAAACAAGAGCAGAGTTAGTCGAATGGCTGCAATCAAAAGAAGGCAAGAAATATCAAAGGGGCCTTAAGAAAAAGTATCTTGTAACGAAAGAACAATACGATGATATTGCTCCTTCTTCCACGACAAGGATGCCTGGTAGTCGGATTGATGAAACTTCTCAAGGTATTTCTGATATTGCCGGTCCAGAAGGTCCAGCGCGGAAACTTCCTTCTGAGCGCAAGCAAGTAGAAAGCCCGACAAGCAGCGTCCTTAACAGTGAAAAGGCAAAGCCACCAAAGAAGCGTAAGGTCTTACTTTCCTCTACGACTGAACTTGACGAAGTTATTCGGATCGTTAATCAGTACTTTCCCGATGAAAAGGTTCGGCAACAGATTGCTCGTCAAGAAGTTACTCCTGGTGAGTTACAGGCGGCTCTTGGTGGTCGTTCTGATTTGAGTCGCATATCGGGGGATGATCTTTTATTTATTCCTAAGTCACGAATCGCTATGGCTTATGAAATGTTAAACCGAGGTCTTGACCGGATTTGGCAGTTTATCGCTACCACGCCCGAGGACCGGATCGCTCGTTGGCCTTTCTATCAGCGTGAGTTTAAAAAGCAAATGCAGCAAAAAGCAGATGTTCTTGACGCACAAGGTGTTAAACTTTCTGAACCTCAATTTGAGGCCATGCGTCAGTCTGCTCACCGCGCAGCGTTGATTGAGTTGGAAAAAACTTTCTACAACATTCGACGGTACAACAACCCTGTCTACATGAGTAGATTTTTAATGTCATTTCCTGGCGCGTTCTATAATAGCATTTACCGTTACGGTAGATTTGCCATGAAGGAACCGGAGCGCGTGTTCCAGACTGCTTTGTTTGCCAATGATATTTTGTTGAACTTAGCGGTAGACGCTGACGGTAACCCTGTAGATGATCCGTCAAAAGCAGAGTACATTATTATTCCTGGCACAAAAAAGAATGCTACTGACACTGGTGTACGGATACCTGTAGCGTCTCTTGCAACCGTAACTGTTAACGCTCCTGCGTTATCTTATGCAGCGTCTGCTTTGGTTTCGGAAATAACAAAAAGAAATCCAAAGACGGAAGAGATACTTCAGGAAACTTTAGGTCCAGTATACGAAGAAGTTTTTCCATACGGGATCAACAAAAACATTGCTTCTGGCTTTTTTGGTTCTTACCAGAAAGACCTCTATCGGGCAGCAAAAGGTCTTAGCGATGCAGATTTTATTCGCGCTTCTGTGCAGATTTACGCTAACGATGTTGCTCTTTGGGAAAAGAACGGTGGAGTTGGTGAAGAACCTAACTATGATGAGGCTGTAGAAAAGACCAGGGACTTCTATCTTAGTCGTGGCGGCAATAAGTTTATGAACGCCTTTTCGGTTAATCAAAGAGTACCAGGGCAGATGATGCGGGATGCTTGGTACAAGATTAGAAGTCAATATCCTGGTGACCAGGAAAAGGCTCGTGATGTTTTTCTAGAGCAGTACGGTGATTGGGCACGTTGGTACACCTATTCTGGCACTAACTATCAGGCATTTGTTCCTCCGACCCAGGACGCTTACGATAGGATTTGGGTTAAGTATCCTGACATTGCTAGGGAAATGGCTAAGGATGAGAACTCTATAGAGTTTATTAATCTTCTTGCTCTGGGTACTGACGGAGAATACAGCGCGGCGGTTGCAAATTATCTTCGTGATAATCCTCTTCCTGGTAAAACTGATCCGGTTGCAACAATAAAAGATGCTGGGCAGTTTGAAGTTCAGATTAAAAAGAACGATGGCTGGTCTTGGTACAACAAACAAAAGATCAAGTTTGATTCTGAGATTAAGCGTTTGCGAACCCTTCGTGATGACGCAAGCACAGAGGCTGCTAAAGATCGTTTCCGTAACCAGATTGACCAGTTAGAGAGCCAATGGAAAAGTTGGGTTGGCGAATATAAAGAAGTCAATCAAGCCTGGGGTAACGCTTTTGATGGTGACCGCAGTGGCAACGTTGCTAACAATGCTGCCCGTCAACTACGGAACATTATGAAGCACCCGAAGTTTTCCAAGGATGAGGGCAAAACTCAACTTTGGCAAGATATCTCCTACTTTTTAGATAATAGGGATATTGCGCTTAAGTCTTTAGAGGGAGTTTCTAGTGACGAAAAGAAGCGCATTAAAGCCCAATTTGCTGAGTGGGTCGAAGTGAACGTGCTGGAAGATTCTCCTGAATTTAACGAGGCTTGGCAAAGGTATTTTGCTAAAGAGTGGGGTGTTGAAGAAAATGGCTAATGGGGATAAACCAGCGTTTACGCCTGAGTACACTTCAGAATCAGATTCCCTTAGGGGTGTGGTTCAGCCGCCCAAAGTTCGGGGTGATGCGCCTAAGATTGAGACTGGCCCAGCAACAGGTGCTTGGTATCTTCGACCTCAATCACGAGCAACCGAAGCAAAAGAAAATGTGCCATCTTCGTACTATCGGTTTTATGATAAAAGCGAACTAGAGGCTGCTTACAGCACTGACCTTAGTGATAATGTGCGCTTGTTGTTTGACGTTGTTGCTGATGATATTGGCGGTCGTTACGGCGGTTCTGGTCAGGCATTATTCAGTAAGTACGTTACTGAGTCTGACCGTAAATCAAAGAGTGGGATACGGCAGTCACCCGTGGATATTCTTTTTGATGTTGCAGCCAAGCGGGGCATTCTAGGCGACGATGGAGTCTTTGAGATTCCAGAAAAGTTTATGCCAGAGGCAGACAAAAAGAAAACCGCTAGGGGTCGCTATACCGGGCCGGTCACTACAACCACAATGGCTAGTGAACGTGACCTTCGCCTAACAGCAGATACTCTTGCTTCAGATATTTTGGGTAGAGCGGTTACTGATGAAGAGTTCCAGCGAGTCTTGAAGAAGGTGCGTCAAGCGGAAAAGCAAGAGCCAACTGTTAGTCAAAGTGGCACAGGTTTTTCCGCAACACAACAGGGCATTACCGCGCAGGGTAGGCAAGACGTTATCCGCGATGCACTTGCCAAGGGTCCAGAGGCTGAAGAGTTCGCCAAGGCAACTGACATGATGGGTTTCTTTTATGAGTGGCTTGAAGGGAGGCCAGGGTGACAGTTGATCCCGCAGACCTCAATCAAGACGGCAAAGTAACCAAGAAAGAAAAGAAGCGTTACGAAAATCAAAAGCGCAAAGAGTTCCAGAATATGTGGGCTATCTCTTATGCTTTGATTCAACAAGACCAGCAGTTGCTTGAGTGGTTTAATGGCAAAACAGAAGAGTATTTAGCCAACCCTGAGGGTTTTAGCAAGGAAGCATTCTTTCTTGAGTTAGACCAGCAACCTTTTAGCCAAAAGTATTCTTCTGTTGCTATTGCAGACATGGACTTTGAGGCTCGCTTTCCTGATGTTTGGGGTGAGCAGATTGCCGCAGAGGTTGAGAACCTAAGGGATCTTGCCATTCAAGCCGGTGCAGTTATGACTGACGAAGAACTGCGGGATCTTGTAGTTCGCAAACGTCGCATGGGTTTAAGTGACGCTCAAGTCAGCAACATTTTGTCTGATTTTATTAGTGCGGTTGATGGTGTTTATCAAGGTGAGGCTGGCAAGACCGCAGCAGGTTTGTCAGAGTGGGGCCGCAGGAACAATGTCGATATTTCCCAGGGCATGATAGATGGATACTTAAAGAGTATTCAATCTGGAGAGACAACAGAGTTTGATGTTTTGCAAGATTTGCGAAACACTTACCTTGTTGGTGCTTACCCTGCGTGGGCAGATCGCATCCAAGCCGGTCAGGATATATACGACATTTCTGCACCGTACCGTGGTCGGATGGAAAACCTTCTTGAGTTGGGTTCAGGGACAGTGACACTTAATGACCCGCTTTTGCAGTCCGGCCTCCAGGCCATTGGTCCTGATGGAAAACCGATAATCAAACCTATTTATGAGTTTGAGCAGGATATAAGAAATGATCCTCGCTGGCAAACAACAGATAATGCTTATGAAACTTACGCAGAAAGCATGACTGGTCTGCTCAAAACGTTTGGATTCCGTTAATGGCTACTAAGGCACAAATGGTTGCAAAGCGTTTGCGTCTCGCAGAGGAAGAGGCTCGTAAGGGGAACCTTGCTGCTGCTAGGAATTACGCTCAAGCCGCAGCCAACATTCAGGGGAGCGGTCAGGCTAGGGTTCAAGCGGTTGCGGATCAGTATGCTGTTGCTGCCGCTAATGTTGGTCAAGGCGAGGGTAGAGGACCGCAACCTCCAGCAGATCCACTGCCGGGACCAGGGTTTCTTCAACCACCGGCCCCACCGACTCCTGCAAGAAATCCGATGCAAGATCAACTTGACGCGATGCAGGCTGAACTTGACGCTCTTAGAAGCCAACGTGATGCGGAAATAGCAGCAGAGCGAGAGGCAGCAAAAGCGTTCTTAACTGGAGTTCTTCGTGAGTACAACATGGAAGGGCTTGCAGACCAAGTTGACGAGTTGGTGCGAACATGGGGCAGAAACACTGCTGTTATTGCTGAAA